>ENA-OROU01003166-OROU01003166.1-human-gut-metagenome-genome-assembly--contig:-NODE-3166-length-10814-cov-19.642439_pt1 | contig 10814 bp, 10 predicted proteins | sample MGYA00242131_ERZ509054 | MGnify/ENA primary metagenome ERZ509054 (study PRJEB26280, sample SAMEA2338749) | human gut metagenome | biome: human gut; feature: human-associated habitat; material: faeces... | reverse complement strand
TGCGCGACCAGCATGCACAAGACAAGGTCAACGACCGGATGGAAACCGGGTCGTTCCCCACGGTGCGCAAGAAGCCCCGGAAGGATCTCAACCGGGCCAGCAACAAATCACGGCTACTATCCTCGATTCTCATTGCTCTGATGTGCGCGCTGCTGGGTTTCGCCTACATGAGCCAGATCAATAACACTAAATCCACGTACGAAACGATGGACGAGAGCGAACTGGTAAGGCTGCTGAACGAGTCGAATACGCAAATCTCGAATCTCGAGCAGCGTAAAACCCAGTTGAACAGCCAGCTCAACTCACTGAAATCGGCGGCTAACGAGCAGGAGCAGGCGCGTAAGATCGCCAAGCAAAACGAAGAGACCAGCGGCTTGATCTCTGGCAGACTCCCGGCGAAGGGCCAAGGCGTGACCATCCGGATCGGACGAGGCTCGACGACTAAAGTGGACGCCTCAATCATGTTCAACCTCATCGAGGAACTCCGCAATGCCGGCGCCGAGGTAATCGCCATCAATAACGTGCGCGTCATCACCTCCACCTACATTCAGGACGCCGAGGAAGGCTTGATCGTGGATGGCACCACCATCAAGCCCACATACACGGTGAAGGCCATTGGCAATCCGCAGGAACTGTCCAACGCAGTCGATATCGCCGGCGGTGTGGGCGCTCAGCTCCAGGTGAAATACGGATCCAACGTCAACGTGCAGCCTTCTGACAGCATCATTATCGACGAAGTACGCGAAGCTACGCAAAACCAGTATGCAAAGACGGTAGAATAGGGGATTATGACCAACCCGATTCCTAGCGCAGGCGAAACCACCATTATCGGCCTGCCCGCGATTAATGTACTGCCCATTACCACCACCGGCGATCGACCGCTGACTCAAGAGGATCTGGACACCATCACCAGATTGTCCGAGGGAACGGCATTGCTGATTTCCGCCAGGGGAGCGGTCTCAGGTTCTCGTTACTTGCTTGACGAGGATGAAATCACCGTCGGTCGTGATCCGCGAGCTGATATTCTGCTCGACGACTCCACCGTATCCCGTCAGCATGCCGTGTTCCGCAGGGTCAACGGTCAGTTCTTTGTGGTTGACGCAGGAAGTCTGAACGGCACCTACGTGAACCGTCAGCGTGTTGATCAGGCGTCGCTGAAGAACGGCGACGAAATCATGATCGGTAAATTCCGTCTCGTGTTCTTCACGAAATCCGCCATTATTTCCCAATAGTCCACACCCAGCACGGGGTTAGACTGATTGCAGAAATTGCAATCATGTGATTACACCAGTGTGAGTCACATGTGAGACACGCATGAGTTAGGGGAGTGCCATGGGACAGACAGGGCTGCATCTTCATGTTTCGCTTGAGGACCGTCAGAATCTGAACGCTGACGCGATTCAGGGGGAGTTGTTCTCCAATGTCGATACTGAGGAGATCAAGCGCGGCTACCGTGGCACTGTGGCCTCCAAGGTGGCCGGCATCACGTACCGACAGCTCGATTATTGGGCACGCAAGCAGATTGTTGAGCCGTCCATCACGCCGTCTCATGGCTCCGGTTCACGCCGACTGTACTCGTTTAAGGATGTGGTGATTCTCGCTGTATCCAAGAAGCTGCTTGATGCCGGTGTGAATCTGCAGAACGTGACGGCGGCCATCGGATTCTTGACTCAACGCAGCACCGATCAGCTGGCCAATGTGACCATCATGTGCGATGGTCAAAACGTGCACGAATGCACTACCAGCGAACAGATGCTCGAACTGTTGCAAAGCGGTAAGGCAGTGTTCGCCGTGTCGGTGGGTTCGTTGTGGCACCAGATTGAGACGGCCTTGGAACAGGAAGAATATATTGATCTTGAGGCCAAGCCGCTGACGATTGCCACGGGCCGTCCGATTGATGAACTGACTGCCATGAGGATGCGCAAGAAGCTCGAGGCACAGCGCTTGCAACGCGCAACCGCCTGATACATGTATGGTTGTTGGCGACTTGCTGGCTTTGGTCGGCAGGTCGCTTTGTTGTATGTGTTGCTTTTGTTGCCTGCCATCTTATGTTTTTATATGTTGCGGTGATTATTATGACTGATTGGAGGACCGGGTGAACGGGCTTGTTGTCGGATTGTTGCCGGGCGTTCTGTGGATGGTCGCCGTCATCTTTGCTGTGTCCATCATCACTATAACGGTCAGCCGAGGCCATCTGTTCACGCCGAAACGCCGGCGACCGCCGGTCGATCCGGTCGACTGGTCGATGGTGAAAACGCATTTCATGTCGTTTGCGGCGGCGCTGATTCCGTTTCCCGTATTGACGTTCACCGCAGATCTGATGGATGCTCGCATGCTCGCGTTCTACGACCACGCGCAATTGCCCGGAGCAATCATCATATTCGTGCTGGTGCTGCTGGAACTCATCGCCATGTATCTGCAGGCACGCAACGCTTCGGAAACCGAAATGGACAAGCGTTTGGGCGTTGCTTCTCACCGGAATAAGGATGATGTTGCGAAGTAGCCGATTCTCTGCGGCGAGGCTAATCCGCAGCTAGATACTACTGGTTCGGCTAAAATCACCACATACTATTAGCCGATAATGTACGTTATGTCAGATTAGTTATCCTTGACAAGGATTCGGTCGCCTGTATCAACTAGTCCACGCATACCAAGGCCGACAGCCAAAGGAGCACCGGAGCATACCAAGGCCGACAGCCAAAGGAGCACCGGAGCGACCACCGCAATTGCAAGAATCGCCGTGCCTTTCAGCCAATCCTTGTCATCTCGTTTCCAGTGGAATGCTCGCCAAATGAACCATATCAGCATGGGAATCTCATACAGCGACAGCAATGGCAAACCGATGAAAACCAGGTCGAAGCCCGCGGCGCAGGCTCCATCGCATCCCATCATGAAGAAGTCCTCGCCGTTGTGTTTCAGTGTGTTTGGAAATAACGGTTTACGGCTTCTTCGATCTGCTCGGGCTTCTCGATGATTTCGTAGGCACCGTGTTCTTCCATCTCACCGGCCGGAGCGTAGCCCCAGCGGCAGCCAATGGCGTCCAGATTGCAGGCGTGGGCGCCGTCGATGTCGGTGTAGCGGTCGCCGATCATCACGGCCTTGTCCCCCGCTGCAGCATCAAAACCGATTTTGTCGAAGCAGTACCGAATCACCTGATCCTTGTCCAAACGAGAGTTATCCCTGGATGCGCCATAGATGCCGTCCAACAGCTCGGTCAGATGGAAATGCTCACAGATCGGAACGCATTGGTACTCGGGCTTGCAGCTGGCCAACGCCAGATAATAGCCGTCGGCACGCAGCTTGAGCAGCTGTTCGCGGATACCGGGAAACACGACGTTCACCAAGCGGCCGGGAACTTTGTTGCCGGGCTCGTTCGGATCATCGAACACGGCGCGATCCGCATAGTAGCTGCGGTAGATGGTGACCGCCCGGTCAAGCTCATCCTCCGGCACATGGTTGCGTCGCAGCGATTCGATGATGGCCGGACCAATGAAACGATGCAGCTCGGCATCGTCGGGAACCGGGCGACCCAATTCCTCGAACGTCTTGACGACGGAGGCGATGATGCCGCCGTCGGACTTGGTAAGCGTGCCGTCGAGGTCCAACAGGACCACTTTCATCGGATGCTGTGCCATTGAGATTCCACTCCCCTTTGTTCATGTCGACTGCTTTGAATGGTCGTCAAACGATATGCGACTTGTTCCAACAATGATTATGCCCAGTCGGGATGACTGGGCATCAAGTTCACGTGTTGTTCAGTAGGAGATCACTCGTAGTCAGGAATCCAACCGTCACGGTGCATTTGCAGGCGCTTTTCGAGCAGGGTGGCCAGTTCCTCTTCGCTACGGCGTTCCAGCAGCATGTCCCAGTGGGTGCGGGTGGGTTTGCTGATTTCGTCGCCCTCACGGTCGGCGTCGCCCTCACGGTGGGCCACGGAACCACAACGGCACTCCCACTCGTCCGGGATTTCGGCACCCTCGGCAAACGGCAGGATGGTGCGGTGGCCCTTCGGGCATACATACGCCACATCGTTTCGTGCGGCGAAATCGACGTTGTCGTCGGACTCCAGCGATTTCGCTCCGATGCTCATGCCCCTGAGGCTACGTTCTGCCATATCGGCATCCTCCTTGAAAGATCTTTAACCCTACTAATTTACGCAACAGTTCGGACTTGGCCGCTATTCCAAGCTTCCGACGCCGGCTGACAAACTCCCATCAAACGGCCCCCGTCAGTCCACGCCGGAGTAGGCCACCACGCCACGATTGACCCGGTCGGCCGCTTCGTGGGCGAGGCCTGCCAGCCGCTCTCCCCCGTCGAACGGCAGCGGCTGGGCGACAGCGATCTGCTGCAGCACGTCAGCCAGTCGTTTGGCAGTGCGCACGAAGTCGCCGCCGGTCATGTCGGTGCCGTACAGGCACGATCCCAGCGAACCGCCATCCGCCCATTCATACATGACGTCGAGAATACCGAAGTCCGGCCGCTGCATCTCGTCCAGACCGTGATCCTCGCACAGGATATCGATGTCTTCACAAATGCCCTTGAGCTTGGACGAAGCGATGGCGATGGGCCCGGAGATGCCGCCCGGGTAGTGCCTCGGTTCGCTGTCTCCCCCGCGTCTGGCCTCGTATACCAGTGAAGAGAGCACAGCGGCCAGTCCGTTGGCGTCGAGCTTGTCGAACGTGCCGGCGAGCAGCGCCTCGCACAGTTCCAGGTCATGTTCACTGTAGATGCGGCGCAGCAGCGAGCCTTTTTCGGTCAACGTCATGTCAATGTGGCCGGCCGCATCTTCATGACGTTCGAGGTAACCAAGCCCGGTGAGAATATCGCAGATGCAATCGAACTGACGTGCCACGGACCCGGTACGGGAGTCGTAGCGATCGGTGACGCGCTGCAGTTCGCGGGTCTCGCGGGCCCAGCGGTGGCCCCACTTGAGGTGTTGCTGGAGGTCCGGGCAGTTGCGGCATGGATGCTCGTGCTCCGCCTTGCGCAAATCGCGAATGCGCTGGTCAAGGTTCTGGAAGGCGCGTGAACGCTCCTGATCGGTCAGGAACACTTCGTGCTTCAGTTTGCGGCGGCCTTCCTTTTCGATGTCGCTCAGCTCCATACGCAGGGTCATGAACTGTTTGAAGTCGCCGTGTTCGCATGCGAACGCCTGTTCGTATCCGGCCAGCGCGTTCTTCAGTGTGTTGATCTGCGATTCCAGCTGCCAGGCCGATTCGTTGGCCTCCCACTGGGCAAACGACTGGTCCAGGGTAACGTGCGCGGTCTCGTAGTCGCTGGAGTTGAGCAGGTTCACGGCCATGTTGAACGTGGGTCGGAAGCTCGAGTGCAGCGGGTAGACACGCTTGGATGACAGCGCGGCGGCCGTGGCGGGCACAAAACCGTGATGGTCAACCACGATGGCGTGGCCGATGGTGTCGATGCCGCGCCGACCGGCACGACCGGTGAGCTGCGTGAATTCGCCGGGCGTCAGGCCCACATGACCGGTACCGTCGAACTTCTCGAGTTTCTCTACCACCACGCAGCGGGCCGGCATATTGATGCCCAAGGCCAGTGTTTCCGTGGCGAACACCATTTTGACCAGACCTTCTTCGAACAATCGTTCGACTATCTGGCGGAACAGGGCAATCATGCCGGCATGATGCGAAGCGAAGCCTTCTTCCAACGCAAAGCGGAACTTGGAGAACTGCAGGGCTTTCAGGTCTTCCTGAGTGAGTTGCCCCTCCACCATCTCATCCACGATGCGGCGAATCTTGGTCACTTCCTCATCGGTGGTGAGCTCCAGTCCAGCGTTGATACACTGTTCCACGGCCTGGTCACAACCGTTGCGCGAGAAGATGAAGTAGATGCCGGGCAACATTCCCAGAAAGTTAAGCTCGTCCACCACGGCCCAGCGGCGCGGGGTGTGGCGTTCCGCTTTCGGGGCATGGCCCTTGGCGCCTTTGCCGCCGCGGCCTCTGCCGAAGCCCTTGCGCTTATCGGGGCGTTCCTCGCCGCGCCGGCGTGCGGCCTTGCGGTCCAACTGGTCGAGCCGGTTGATGAGTTCGGCGTTGAGCTTGGTGGTCTGCTCGCCGTTGCCGTCGCGGCGATAGAGATCCAGCACCTCAGGCTCGGTGTGTTCGTCCGCCTGCACGATGACGTGCTGTTCCAAAGGCACGGGGCGGTGTTCGCTGATCACCAGTTTGGTGTCGCCTCGCACCGAGGCAATCCAGTTGGAGAAATCCTCCACGTTGGACACGGTAGCGGACAGGCCGACGATCTTGACCGTCTTGGGCAGGTGGATGATGACTTCCTCCCACACGGGCCCGCGGAACCGGTCGGCCAGATAGTGCACTTCGTCGAGAATCACGTAGCGCAGTGCGTTCAGCGTGGTGGAACGCTCGTAGAGCATGTTGCGCAGCACTTCGGTGGTCATGACCACGATGTCCGCCTCGGAGTTGATCGAGGTGTCGCCGGTGAGCAGGCCTACCTTGTCCGGGCCGTACACGTCGACCAGATCATGGTATTTCTGATTGCTCAGCGCTTTGATCGGTGTGGTATAGAAGGCTTTGACGTTGCGTTCCTGGGCGAGATAAATGGCAAAATCCGCCACTACGGTTTTGCCGGCACCGGTTGGGGCCGCGACCAGTACGTTGCTGCCGGCTTCGAGCGCGTCATTGGCTTCGGTCTGGAAGTCGTCCAGTTCGAAGGGCAGGGATTCGGCGAATCGCGCTGCTGCGGACGCCCGATGGCGCTGGACTTTTTGGAATGATGCGTACCGCTGCGAAGGGCTCAGCGTCTGGGAATCGGCATTGCCCTTATGGTGTTGGTGACGTGCCATTGCTGCTTTCCGTTAGTTGTTGAATCGCTTCCAGCGGGCCCATGCCTGGGTGTGGCGTTCGCGCTTGGCGGCCTTGCTGCGAATCACGTCCGCATGGGCCTCGGCATAACGATTCTGTGCCACGCTGAGCGGCTGAGTGAACAGAGGCGGCTCGCTGGTGTCGGCAGAGGTGCCAGACTCCCCCATCGCGGCCACGCGTTCACCGAGCTGGCCGCCGATGTCGGACATGTCTTTCAAGGCACGGATTCCATGAAGGGCTGCATAGATGAGTCCGGCAACAATCATGGCCAGCATGAACAGGGCCAGAATCAGCCATATCCACCAAGGCATGAAAGGCTCCTTACTTGTTCTCGCTGATGCTCAGTTCGCGTTCGGCGCGTGCCACGATCATGGTGCGCAACGTTTCCGGGGCGACCGCCGTGATATGACGCGCGTGTGCGATGCAGAAGGCCACGAACCAGGAGTCGGAGGAAACGGTCAGATGCACCTTTTCACCGGCACCGCATTGTTCGACGGTAGCGCCCGGCAATGTCTTGATGAATGCCAGATCGCGCTGATCGGTGATGAACACCGCGTCGGTACCGTTGTCGAAACTCCACTTGCGCAGTTCGCTCACCGGCATGTTCGGGATGTTGATCTGCTTGGTGGGCTTGACCAGTTCCGCCTTTTCGATACGGGCCAAGCGCAGCACCTGCCAGATGCGCGGCTTGCCGTTCGCCTTGTCGATGGTCTTGTCTTTGGAGACGTAGGCCTTCTTGTCCTTAGGGGCGGCGGAACCGACATCCGTGTAGACGGCGGCATAATACACGCCTTCGTCGATGAAAATCTTGGCGGGGGCCACCAGCTTGCGACGGGTACTACCGGTACCGTCGGAGTACTCCATGTCCAACAGCGAATCGGTGTTGATCGCGCGCTTGACGATGGAGAAGCTTCGGGGCTCCAGCTCATAGCCGGTCAGGCTCAGCCACGGGGTCTGGCCCGGGCTGACATGGCGGCGCAAACGCTCATACAGGGATTCGGCCTGCCCACGCTGCTTGTCCGGCAGTAACGGCGAATGCGCCAAGTAGCTGACCGAGGCGGTGAGCATGCTGAGGTATTGCGGCGAAATGCCGGCAAGACGTTCAAGGCCCAACGAATTGGTGGCGGAAACAATACCCTCGGCATCCAGCAGCGGCCAGTCGATATCGAAGAACTGGCTGCCAGCCATCTCACCATCGTCGGAAACGGTGGTCAGGGTGTTGATGTCCTTATGAATGATGTTGACGAATTTCTTGAGCTCGTCGTCGTTCTTCGGTTTGCCGATAAAGCGCTCGGCCAGCTCGCTCATCGAGAATTCCTCACCCAGGTGAGCGGAGAGGAACAGCATCAGACGCAGGCGACGATCCACCTCGCTGCCCGTTTGGAAAGCGGGGCCGTTCTTCTTGTTCTGGGCCTTGATCGACTCGGGATCACCCGGCTCACGAACATCGCGACTAATCGACGGGGAAACCACCGAGGCGCTTACAGGGCTGGCGGATTCGTCAGCCAGAGTGAATCGGCTGGCGGCGTGCAGGCGGCGATGATAGGCGTCCACAGCCTCCTGCGGGCTGACAATCGTGGCACCCGGATGCTCCAGCACAAACATGGCCAAATCGTCGGAATCGGTGTAGGCCACGTTCAGGTGTTCGCCGTCCACATCAACGGTGGCGGCAAAGCGACGCGAATCGATAACCTTGACCAGCGAGTCCGGAATGGGCTGCGTGCCCAAGCCAGGCGCAATCGAATCCAAACCGAGACCGGGAATAGGGGTCTGCGGCACACGCGGCGTGGTGCGCGACGCATGTTGGGCGAGCTGGGACTGATCCGGCTCGGAGGAAATCGACATCGAACGAGCCAGATAGTTGGCGGCGGCAAGCACCGGCATATCTTCCGGCTCGAACATCAGGCGGATGCGCGGTTCGTCGCCCAACTGCAGACGATAGGACGCGAAGTCCTGGCCTTCCGACTTGGACGAATACTCAGGCTGCCGTGATTCGATGGCGATGCCCATAGCGGCGAGCTTGGCGCGATCACGCTGGAACTGCTTGGCGAACGCGGCCTTGGCGGCCTGATCTGCCAGCTCTCCATACGAGTCGGCGTAAGCCTTGACGCGCTGCGCAATTTGGCGGGATGTGAGCCATTGCGGGAACGCGGATGACAACACAGCCAGTACGTCCAGCTCGTGCTTGCCCCATTTGTCGGAAAAACGCCGACGTCCGCTTGTGCCCTCTGCCATTAGTCCTCACGTATAGTTATTGTTTCGTTATAAGTGCGTATGAGTTTCCCCACACTCACTCTATCTTAGAGGCTTTTTCCACAGTTGAGCGCCATTTCACAAAAATAATATCTTTTTTATCGTTCGACCGTGTTGTAAATCACACCCAATCGTCCGGTTCGATGCCTTGCGGACCAACGTATTCGCCGTTCGGCACATAGCTCGGCTCACCCTTATCTTCAAGTTTGGCGTCGGCGAACATCATGACGTCACGTCCGAATGTCCAGTCGCCCTGAATGGAAACCGAGTTGGCTGCGGCCAAAGATGGCACGGCGTAGGGGAACCGTTCGTCGAAATCGCGGATGTTCTTGTAGTATCGCGGATCAAGTTCGACGTTCGGGAAGATGTAATTGCCGTCTTCCATCTCATACGTGTCCGTCAGGTGGAAGCGATCGGAACGCATAATGAACAAATCATTGGTGGTTTTCACCGGAAGGAAGCGCATACGATCCACTTGGACGCAGATGGAACCGTTGAACAGACCGATTGCGGCACCCATGGCGGTTTCCAGCTGAATCACCTGTTCGGAGTTCGGGTCCGTGGGATTCACGGTCTTTTTGTTACGAATCACCGGCAACGGCAACACACCATCGCATTCGGCGAGCTTGTCTTTCAAAGCGTCGATGCGAATCCAGATCGAGTTGGTGTTGAAGTAAGGATGCTTGGCGATGTCTTGGGCCGCTTCCTTATCATCCGGATGGACCTGGCTCATTTCACGCAGGATCAGGCGACCAGTGGCCTTGTCTCGCACGATATGGCCTCCCTTGCGATCGGCCTTGGTGCGGATAGCCACTTCGGCCATGAACGGGGCACCTGTGTTTTCGAAGTGCTGGGCCAACGTACGCGAGGGGCGTGCACCGAGATTGTCGGAATTGGAGATGAACAGGTACTTGAAGCCGCGCTCCTCCAATACGTCAAGCAGGCCGGACTCCCAGATGGTGGAGAACAGGTCGCCGTGGCCGGGCGGGCACCATTCCAGCTCCGGGTTCATGGGGTAGCTCACCGGTTCGCCGGTGGCGGCCACGAGTTTGGGTTCCTGATGCTGGATGATTTCCATCGGCACGTCATGCTGGCTGAACTTGCGATGATGCTTGAGCGCCTTCATCGTGTCCGCCGAAGTGCGGAAAGAATTCATGAACGTCAGCGGCAGTTCGACGTTCAGGCGGGTGCGAGCGGTAAGCACCTGACCGATGATGATGTCGATGAAGCGCATCTGCTTGGCCTTGTGCCTACGCACCGGCAACAGCGACTTGGCCTTGTCCAATCCCATGGAGGTGCCCAGACCGCCATTGAGCTTGAGGAATGCGGTCTTGGCGAAGGCGTCCACGGCCTTGTCGTGGTTGATGGTCTCATAGACGTCGTGGAAGCTGGGCACGTGGCCAAGCGGCTCGATGTCGTCCTCACGAATCCAGCTGGAGGCTTCTTCATGGCGCCATACGTCATACAAATGGCGGAACTGGTTGATGGCGGTTTCGCTCATGCCGCGCTCGCGCATCTTGGCGGCCGAGAGCTCGAAAGTCTCATCCACTTCGGGGGTGTTTACGGTTTCTTCGGGGATATCCGAGGTGACGGCGTCGGTGTCGTCAGCGGCGGCGATATCCAGTTGGGCCTTATCGTTTATTTCGGTCAATTCGGGTCCCTTTCATCAAATCAATAGGAACCAGTCTAGCCCCTGTTTGGGGCAAACACATACGACGGGGG
>ENA-OROU01003164-OROU01003164.1-human-gut-metagenome-genome-assembly--contig:-NODE-3164-length-10815-cov-5.197398_pt1 | contig 10815 bp, 8 predicted proteins | sample MGYA00242131_ERZ509054 | MGnify/ENA primary metagenome ERZ509054 (study PRJEB26280, sample SAMEA2338749) | human gut metagenome | biome: human gut; feature: human-associated habitat; material: faeces... | reverse complement strand
ATAAAATTTAAAAGAATATAATAATATAGGATAATTTGACAAAAATGATGATAAGAGGTGTGTTTATGATAAAACTTGAAAAAAGAGATGGCACTTATGAAGTTTTTGACAAAAACGAAGCAAAGTCAGCTCGGAGGTACCGGTCTGATGGCTTAGCTGTGCCAGTGTAATGTAGCTGATTTCCTCCGGATTAGCAATTAGATAATCTGCGATTGTTTTCTGCTTTTTTGTCAGGGCAGGATAAAGTTTTTGAAGATGCTCTAAAATATCCATAGATATTACACGATGTCCTTTCTTTGCATGGCGCATGCAATGTTTTATATTTTTTTCATAAAAATATAAGTAAAAACTTTACAAATTTATTATAGCATGTATAATGGAAAATATAAAGTAAAGTATATACTTAACAAAAAATCGAAAGAAAATCATAGTATATATTACATGATTTTCTTTCGAAAGCAAAGGAGGAAAAAGGCTATGAAGAAACTTTTTGAGAAACACTTCGAACGGACATGGTTGATTATTTTTCTGATTATGTTTGTATTAATTATGATTCCGTTCCCGTTTTTCTACAGCGAGACGTATATTCCCGCATTTGGTGGTGTTCCACTCTATATATTCGGATGGATTGTTCACACTGCCATTACATTTGTGCTGATTATTGTTTATTATCGCATGTGTATGAAGAGAAAAGAATATCACACTTATGATGAGGAGGACAAATAAATGAATGGAGCAGCAGTAATTCAGCCAGCACCGATTCCTTTCTATACAGTTCTGGTACTTTATCTTGGAATTATGGCATTTATTGGTTGGTACGCAGGACGTAAGACGAATAATATTGGCGATTTCTTTGTATTGAGTGGAAAGGCTGGCGTGGTAGTAAGTGGTATTGCATATTTCTCAACCCAGTTTTCCATGGGAACATTTCTTGGTACACCGGGAACCATTTACGGTGTAGGCTATGCAGGAATGGCTATTTCTGTACCTGGAGCTGTGTTCTGTATGATTCTTCCGGCTCTTCTGATTGGTCGCAAGCTGATTACCCTTGGTCATAAATATGGTTTTCTGACCATGGCTGATTACTTGACAGATCGTTATCACTCCAAGAATATGAGCGGTGTTTTGGGCGTGATGATGCTCTTCTTCCTGGTTCCGATGATGGGTGCACAGATTATCGGAGCAGGCGTTATTGTACATGTATTTACCGGACTGCCTGAATGGGTAGGCGTTGTGGGAATGGGTATCATTGTCATTCTCTACTGTATGACTGGTGGTATGAAAGGTGCCATGATGACAGACGTTATCCAGGGGTCTCTGATGATTGCTACTGCAGTGGTTACTTTTATTGTATCCATAGTAATGGGTGGAGGTTTCTCCAATATTAACCATACACTTCAGAGCATGAATGAGGCTTATTTGACTTTCCCGGGTGCCAATGGTTATATGCCTTGGACTTATTATATATCCAACATTGTACTGTGGTCCTTCTTTACCATGGGACAGCCACATCTGTTTACCAAATTCTTTGCCATGAAGGATCATAAGACTATGTTTAAAGCAATTCTTCTTGGTACTGCAGGTATGTTTTTCTCTGCGACTCTGATTGAGTGGGCCGGTGTAAATGGTATCGCTTCTATTCAGAATATCGAGAAGGCAGATCAGATTATTCCAATGATTCTGCAGAGGGGAATGAATCCATTCCTGGCTTCTATTTTCATCGCAGGTATCGTGGCAGCAGGTATGTCCACTATCGATGGTATTCTGGTCACCACCACCGGTGCTGTTACCCGTGATATTTATCAGAAGATTATCAATAAGAATGCTACAGATGAGGCTGTTATGAGCCTGTCTAAGGTAGTGACTGTAATTATCGGTATCGTTGTAATTTGCTTTGGTGTATTCCAGCCAGGCAGTATTTTTGAGATTAACCTGTTTGCATTCTCAGGAATGGCAATTTTTGTAGTGCCGATTCTGTTTGGAATTTACTGGAAGAAAGCAACAGCGAAGGGAGCAATCGCATCGGTTATAGTAGGTATTATTTCACTGTTGCTCTTTACACTGAATCCGTCTGTCAAGGCGTTGGCTATGGGATTCCATGCACTGTTCCCAACTACGATCATTGCTTCTATTGTAATGATTGTAGTAAGTAAATTTACAGAAACTCCGCCGCAGGAGACTATTGATCGTCATTTTACAGTATAAAAGTTAGGAGGCGTATTTAAAATGTATCTTGCAAAAATGACTACAGCACAAGCAAAAGAGGCTTTTGAGAAGGATCCGATTATTGTGATTCCGGTGGGAAGCACCGAGCAGCACGGAACACAGGGTGCGTTGGGAACGGACTTTATGGTACCGTCCTATCTGGCGGATCATGTGGAGGATGTAGATAACGTAATCGTAGCACCTACTGTTCCATACGGTGTATGTCCTTATCACTTAAGCTTTGAGGGAAGTATTAATATTGGTTATGAGGGACTGTATATGGTTCTGCATGGCATTATGGACTCTTTGATGCAGCATGGCGCAAAACGTTTTGTAGTTCTGAATGGCCATGGCGGCAATACTCCATCCATTGATCGGGCGGCTCTGGAGGTATATCACAAAGGGGGCGTATGTGCAAGTGTAGACTGGTGGAGTCTGGTGGCTCAACTTGACAAGAAATTTGATGGCGGCCATGGTGATGTTCTGGAGACCTCAGCTATGATGGCAATTGCTCCGGAATCAGTACATCTGGAGCTCAGCAAGCCTATCAATGCGCAGGATCCTTCTGAGAATATGAAAGCGGCTTATATCCAGGCAGTTAATTTCAAGGGTGGTATCGTACGTCTTGTGAGAGATACCAAAGAAATTGCTCCAAGCGGCTGGTTTGGACCTTTTGATCCGAAAGATTCTTCCGCAGAACTTGGACAGGAGGCCCTTGATTTGGCAGTATCCTATATCCGTGATTTTCTGGAAGAAATGAAGCAGATAGAACTGTCTTCCTGATATATATCTGAAGGGATGGGGGTGTCGTAAAATCATCAAATTAGATGATTGAGCGATGCCCTCGCTTTATATGTGTAAAAAACCGGAAAGAATCTTTTGAACTGTTAGATCTTTCTGGTTTTTTACGTACTTTAAGCAGTTAGTCTATGAAAAATAGGTTAGCTGCTTTTTTTTCGCCTCAAAAACAGTTATTTTTGAATCAGTTATAATTATTTTATAAAATTCATCATATTACCGCTGGATAGTTCTATGCCAAATTGCACATTATAACATACAGAACAGGAGGAATGCTTATGACATTGGAACAGGTTGTACTGACAATGATTAATGACAAAATGCTTGATAATGGACAGATTTCCGAAAAACTGCACAGCAGTATCCAGAAAGACATTATAACCTTGAGTACATTCAATACAGCAGTCGCGAAGAATGGAGAACAGATGGACAGTTCAGATGAATATTGCCAGCGAATCAGTTGATTGGAAAGGAATAAGATGGATATTTATGCAACACGTGAGGAACTGAAATCCCGGCAGAAAAATATATTTGATCTGAAACTGAATGTGGCGTATTATGCCCGAGTCAGTACGGATAAGGAGGAACAGAAAACCTCTATTGAGCATCAGTGGACTTTTTTTGAACAACTGATTTCAGACGTAAAGAATTGGACGCTTGTGGATGGTTATATAGACGAAGGAATCTCCGGTATTACCGTAACCCACAGAGAGGAATTCCAGAGAATGCTCCAGGATGCAAAAGCCGGGAAAATTGATCTTATCATAACTAAAGAGATTACCCGTTTTGCCCGAAACGTATTAGACAGTATACGATATACAAGAGAGCTTCTGGACTGTGGAACTGCTGTCTGGTTTAGGAATGACAATATCAATACATTAGATGAGGATTCGGAACTCAGGCTGTCAATTATGTCCGGTATTGCACAGGAAGAAAGCAGAAAACTTTCAAGTCGTGTGCGTTTCGGTCATGCAAGATCCATACAGAACGGTGTGGTTCTTGGTAATTCACATATATATGGATGGGACAAGCGAAACGGAAAATTGTTTTTGAATCCCGAAGAGGCAAAAATGGTACAGCTTATTTTTGAAAAATATGCTCTGGGAAACTGGTCTACCCATTCACTGGAACAATTTTTATGGGAATGTGGATACAGAAATTATAAAGGGGGAAAGATTGACAGCCATGTGATTGCCAATATTATCCGAAATCCTAAATATAAGGGTTACTATGTTGGTGGAAAAGTAAAAATAGTTGATCTCTTTACTAAGAAACAGAAATTCCTGCCTGAAGATGAATGGGTGATGTATAAAGACGATGGTACCCATGTCCCTGCAATTGTGGATGAAAAACTGTGGGAAGATGCAAACAGGATTATGGAAGAAAGAAGTAAAAATATCAAGTTGAAAAAAACTTCCTATAAGCAGGACAACCTTTTTACCGGACTTATACATTGTGCGGAAGATAAAGCTGCATACTGGCTGAAAGTCAGAAATGTCCGCGGAAAAGCTGCAAAGACCTGGGTATGCAGTCATCGCATAAAACAGGGCGCAGTTTCCTGCAGATCAAAACCGGTAAAAGAAGAAATCCTGCTGGAGATGATATCGGATGTTTATAACAATCTGGCTCAAAGCAATAAAAGTATATTGCATAAGTATCTGGAACTTTATGAGAAAGAGATTAACAAAACAGAAGGAACTGAAGAAAAAATTGACAACATACAGCATGAAATAACAGTACTGGAACAGAAGAGAGATAAGCTGCTGGATTACAATATGGGCGGCTACATTTCTGATGCGGAATTTTTAAGCAGAAACAAGGTTTTTACACAGCAGATAGCAGAGAAAAAAGCGAATCTGGAACAATTGAAAAGCATGAAACCTCTTTCAAAAACAGAATTGACAGATCAGATGGACAGGATATTAGACTATGCAAAGGAATATTCCTGCGTAAAACCCAAAGATATCACCAGGGCCATGATTGAAAACACAATCAATAATATAGAAATAACTCCGGTTAATGAAAAGAAAGCAGAAGTGATGATCGTATTTAAAAGTGGAAGTCTGCACAGCCCTGAATCTGTTATTCCGGCACTGGGACAGGAAAAAACTTATACTACGGAGACAGGGTATGAATATGTTGTACATTCAGGAATTTCTATGTAGATATTGCATTCACATATGGAATTCTTTTGCGAAGGTTACGAAAAGTAAGAAGTAGTGAATATTTCAGTTTGAAATAATATATAAAACAGGTGTAAGACATGGCAAATACGAAAAAAAGATGGACAGCCGATGAAATCGAAATATTAAGAAAGTACTATCCCGCAGAAGGAGATCAGGTCTGTGAAAGATTATCCGGAAGAACTGCAAAAAGCTGCAGGATCCAGGCATCAAAAATGGAAATATCCAAAAACATTTCCTCTTCAGCAACTGTACAGAATGATGTTAAATATGTCAGATTATGGACAGAGGCAGAGGATAAAATACTCAGAGAGTATTATGCTGCGGAGGGCAGTAAGGTACGTTATCGCTTAAATCAGAGATCAGCAGAATCCTGCAGAGGAAGAGCTGCTGCATTAGGACTTACTTATTCCGGGGCAAACAGAAAATGGAGCAGCAGCGAAGATGAAATTCTGAGAAATTATTATCCGACAGAAGGTGCTGAAGTTCAGAAAAGACTGGAGGGAAGATCCAAAGAGGCATGTAATAAAAGAGCTGCCAAATTAGGTCTTTGCATACAGGGAAGAAAAGAATGGACTGCAGAAGAAGATGAAATTATAAGAACATATTACAAAGCGGAAGGCAGGAAGGCAGCAGAACGATTGGAAGGGAGAACTCTGACTGCCTGTCAGTCCAGAGCTAAGTACTTAAATGTCAGATCAGACAATAACAGACTTCCATGGACACAGGAAGAGGATGCGATCATTTCCCGATATTATGAAGAAAAAGGTGCCGGATATGTGCATACTCTTATTCCTGAAAGATCTCTTCAGGCATGCAAATACAGAGCGATGATTCTGGGATTAAGCAGGAAAACCAATGATCCATGGACAAAAGCCGAAGAGAAGATACTGAAGAAATACTACCCGGTTGAGGGCAGCAATGTTTATAAACGTCTGAATAACCGTACCAGAAATGCTTGCATCAGCAAGGCGGCCCAATTACATCTGCAATATGGACTTCCTATGTATAAAGGACCTGTATTGGATGAATGGATCATACTGGCAGTGAAACAGGGAATCACAAAAGTAAGACAATCTATGACATACAGTGAGATAACCTTTAAACCCGGAAAACTCCCTGAACTGCATCTGAGACTGGAATGTGATGAAACCGGAAAATTCAGGGTTTATGAGAAGTCTGTTCTTTTGGATGAAAAAGAATATGACAGGCAACGGGTTGAGAATCTCGCGGATACAATGGGGCTTCAGATAGAAGGAAACAAAATTACTTTAAACAGCAGCGAAAAAGAGATAGAAGATGATATTTTCAGACTGATAGCAGGATGTTACCTGATTTATTATCTGCATTATTTTATGGAATTGCCATAATTGCTCTATTCTGTCTTATCTTGCTGTGAAATGATAAAAATTTGTCAACAGGATACTGCTTGATTTATGAGATACTTTCTCAACAGTGACATGACAATGTTCTTGCATTTTTATGTGGGTTAGTGTATACTAACCGACAGAGTTGACCGAAGCAAACTATTGCGTGATTTGATCATTTAAACTTCCACTGAAGAACTGAGATGAATCGGAGGATTTTATCCGCTTCATCTGAAATGAGATGATACACAGATAGCTTCAAGTCAGGGACGAAATATCTTTTGCCCCTGATATCATATTACAGGAGGATAAAGAAACAGATGAAGAAAAGAATGGCAATTCTGATGTCTATGGCAATTGCGGCAAACATGATTGCTTCTGTACCGGTATGTGCAGCAGACATATTTACAGATTCAATGACTACGGATTCAGCGATCACACAGGAGGCAGATGATGATTCCTTTAGTGATGGATTGGGAACACCGGATTTTGCGGATGAGCAGGAGAATGTACAGGCGGCTCAGGATGAGGGTACACAAAGTGCGAAAGAACCGCCGGAGGTGATAGCAGAATATGAAAGTGGTTCTTTTGCGAATGTTTGTAAACTAAAAACTTCTCTTAACTCAAGGTATGTTGAGCAAATTACAGGAATATCTATTAATGGAACAGAGTGGAATGAAGTAACTTATTCGTGGGATCTTACAGGAACAACATATATTAAAAAAGACTCAGACGGTTATGTTGGACTATCTCCAGATAGACTTGAAGTGGGTAATGAGATTGTAATCACCAGTACCGGATACAAGGATCTTACTTTAAAGGTAACAGGAACCGGAAAACACTGGAACGTTGAAAAAGTAACTTCACAGTCTGAACCTGAACAGACCAAAGATGCGCCAACATTTGCGGGAGATCAAGTGGAAATTTCAGGTACAGACTACAAGATCATTAAACCAGCTGATGAAAATAATGTTTCTGATTATATCAGTAAAATCAAAGAAATATCTGTAGATGGGACAGTATGGGATAAAACAGATTATGCAATAGCATTATATGGCAGAAAAGCATATTGTCCAGACAGCAGTAATAATCGTGTTGTATTTGATTCAACTGTACTTCATACTGGAAATGTCATTACAATAAAAAGTGATGGATATAAAGAACTTTATCTTAAGGTAACTGCAGAAGGAAATGACTTCAAAGTTGTTACAGCTGATTCTGGTGAAACTAATATTAACGGTGCATCTAACGGAGTGAACACTCTTCATGTCAGATTAAAAGGATACTTCGAAAGCGCTGTTACAGGGCAGCAGAAATACGATGCAGTTTCAGGGGCATCCACTTCTGTTTCATCCAACAAAAACAGTAATGTAGTTGTGGAAGCAGCTGATCTTCCGGATGGGCAGGAACCTGTTGAAGCTGACTGGAAGGAGTTAAAAGAAACAGGTGTAAAAATTGACACAAAGAATACAAAGGTAAACATTGACAGTGAAAGTGGGATGGCAGGGATGTATTCCACATATGACAGTTCTCTGTCTCTCAGCGGAACTCCTGCTAAAATCGGTACATATCCTGTCAATGTTACAGTAACTGATGAATCAGGGCGTACAGTAACAAGTAATGAGCTTACTTTCAAGGTTTACAGTACTAAGGAAAAACTGGCAGATCATCTGAAGCTTGAAAATGCAACCAAGACTGCAGATGGAAAATACATGTATGATATGGATCCATGGGTAATTCCTGATTTTAATGATACAGATGATATTGTAACAGTCCCGGCAGAGATTAAAGCCTGGTATGGCTCTCACACCAGCGGTACATATGGAGAACTGGGATATGCTGTTTCAGAGGGAGAAGCTACAACCCAGACATTGATCATACCGGCTGGATGTGATCTTACAATGGTCAATATGAAGGTTCTCAGCAGTGTGAAGATAAAAGTAGAAAATGGCGGAACATTGAATCTGAGAGATTCTTCCATATATGGACAGATTGAAGTAGAAAATGGTGGAACAATATCTGTCAATCACGATGATTATAGCGGAAAATTCCTGACAGGTACTTCCATTAATGGACAGCTGATTCTGAATGATGGAGCGACCATAAGGAATTCCATGATCTACTCCAACACTAATTTCCTTCCCAATGGAACACAGGCACGTCACAATACATCACCTGTTGTTGTGATAAGCGGAAATGTAAAGGTAGAAGGAAAAGTATATATCAAAGGTGATGAAGCTGCCACAGGAACAGATCCTGCCACAGGAAAAAGCTACAGCGGACAGCCAGCCTTGAAAGTCAGCAGCGGAACACTTACTATTGGCGAGGGCAGCCAGCTTGCAGCATACGGCGGAGGAAACATAGCAACTACTTCAGTTGGCGGTGCAGCGGTGATTCTTGACAACGGAACGATTTCCGGAGCAGGAACGTTGATTGCTGTTGCAGGACGAGGAGATGGTGATAACGGTGGCAATGCAGTTGAGGGCACCGGAAATGTAGAAATAGCAAAAGCATATCTGGAGGGAGGTTCTACTTCCGTTATGAACAAAAATGCGGAACCAGGTAAAGCATATACTGAATCTGTCACTATATCTCATTCTACAAAAGGAACAGCGGTAAATGGTAAAAAAATAACTTCCAACAGTGAATCTGCTCCGGATACATATTGGAGTGACATTACAGAAACACCGGATAATAAAATTCAGAACTGTACTATATCAGATACCACAATCATACAGACAGTAAATCCAACACCATCAGTAAATCCAACACCGTCAGTAAATCCAACACCGTCGGTAAACCCGTCACCGTCGGTAAATCCGTCACCGTCGGTAAATCCATCACCATCGGTGAATCCAACAGTAACGCCGGTACCAACTGTCGCTCCGATACCGGATACTTACCCGGAGGGAACTGAGAAAGATAAAAATGGAAATCTTGTTACACCGGAAGGAATCGTGATCAGCTCAGACGGAACTGTAACACTTCCGGATGGCACGGAGCTGACACCTGATGCAGATGGTAAAAAGCCAACTGTAAATAAGGATGAAACTGTAACCGATACCAAAGGAAATACCTACAGTACAGACGGAAGTATCACAGATTCAGACGGAAATTATACCAGACCTGCAAAAGCAGTTATAAAGAATGTATCTGTTTCCAAAAACTCCGTAAAAATGGTGCTGAATGAAGAGTGTAAGGGTGCTCTGAAATATGATTATGTGATCGGTACCTCTGAGGATATGCTCAAAACAGGACAGTATACAAAGGTCCTGAAAAATCAGGAAGAACTGAAGTCTGCGTTTGCATATATGGATAAGGGAACCTGGTATGTGGCGTGCCACGCATGGTTTAAAGGTGAAGATGGCAAAAAAGTATTTGGACAGTGGTCTGAAATCCATCAAGTAGATGTAAGTACCATTACGCCACAGACACCTGTGATCAGTAAAGTAACTGTGAAAGGTTCCACAGTGACAGTAAAATATACGAAGAGCAAAAACTCTCAGGGATATGATGTGGTTCTCAGTGACACCCTTACCAGAACTAACGGACAGAAACGCCCTGCTGTTTCAGGAGAGAATTATTACGTAAAGAAGATAAAAGGAAATACAGTAACTGTTACATTTAAGAATGTTAAATCAGGCACTTATTATATTGGTTTACATGCATGGAACCGTACTTCTGAGGATAATTCAAAAACATTCAGCGAATGGTCAAATGTCAGAAAAGTTAAAATGAAATAAAAAATTGTGAATAATGGTTGAGTAAATCAGAGGGGATACCGGCAATGCATATTATACATTGCAGTATCCCCTCTGATTTGTCAGGAATGTTGCAGAGATTTCGCTTTTAAGAAAAAAGATACCAGTTTTACTAACAGTTTATGTGGAAAACTGGAAAGAACCATACGGAATAAAAAGTGTGTATTGGAACCGTTACTGTTCAGGGGTTCACTGGACAGTAACTTTCCATGTTTATAGATTCGATTTTATTATAGGCGGTATGAAAGAGGGTATGTTGGAAATGGCGAATGGGCATTTTTTCCGCGGGATTAGAAAAATAAACAGCAGGTCCTCACCCACTGCTTATTGCTTTTCGCAATCTCCACAGGGGAGTTACTTGATTCGGTTAAAATATATGTAAATTTTCCACCAAAATATTATTGACGTAAGAAAAACCACATGGTATTTTATTTTTGGAAAAAATGAAAATTATTTTAAAGGCAAACCTGTTGAAAGGCAGGGTCGCAAAGCCAGAAGGGA
>ENA-OROU01003151-OROU01003151.1-human-gut-metagenome-genome-assembly--contig:-NODE-3151-length-10863-cov-11.196151_pt1 | contig 10863 bp, 7 predicted proteins | sample MGYA00242131_ERZ509054 | MGnify/ENA primary metagenome ERZ509054 (study PRJEB26280, sample SAMEA2338749) | human gut metagenome | biome: human gut; feature: human-associated habitat; material: faeces... | reverse complement strand
GTGACGGCGTCGGCGGTGCCACCGGTTCCTCCAAGGCCCACAAGCTGGACAGCCTCGAGCACTGCGGTGCTGAGGTCCAGAAGGGCAACGCCCCCATCGAGCGCAAGCTGCAGCGCCTGTTCCGCCGCGAGGACGCCTGCAAGATGATCAAGCGCTGCAACGACTTCGGCGCCGGCGGCGTCTCTGTCGCCATCGGCGAGCTGGCCGACGGCCTGTATATCGACCTGAACAAGGTCACCAAGAAGTATGACGGCCTCGACGGCACTGAGCTGGCCATCAGCGAGAGCCAGGAGCGTATGGCCGTGGCTCTGGCCCCTGAGGACGTGGACAAGTTCATCGCCATCGCCACCGAGGAGAACCTTGAGGCCACCCCCGTGGCAAAGGTCACCGAGGAAAAGCGCCTGAACATGGTGTGGAACGGCAAGTCCATCGTCAACATCAGCCGCGAGTTCCTGAACTCCAACGGAGCTGAGAAGCATCAGAACGTCCACATCGAGAAGGGGACTGTCTGGCAGCCCCAGTGGGCTGGCGTGACCTTCGAGCAGAAGATGAAGAACATGGTGGGCGATTTGAACGTCTGCAGCAAGAAGGGCCTTTCTGAGCGATTCGACTCCACCATCGGCGCGGCCACCGTGCTGATGCCCTTCGGCGGCGCATGCCAGCTGACCCCCCAGAACGCCATGGTCGCAAAGCTGCCCGTGGACGGCGAGACCAACACCTGCTCCGGCATGGCATGGGGCTACAACCCCTACCTCATGAGCGCCAACCAGTATGTGGGCGCACGGATGGCCGTCGTCGAGAGTGTGACCAAGCTGGTGGCCTCCGGCTTCCGCTATGAGGACGCCTACCTGACCTTCCAGGAGTACTTCGAGCGCCTTGGCACTTCCCCGGAGCGCTGGGGCAAGCCGCTGGCCGCTCTGCTGGGCGCACTGGACGCGCAGATTGGCCTCGGCATCGCCTCCATCGGCGGTAAGGACAGCATGTCCGGCTCCTTCGAGCAGCTGGATGTGCCTCCCACGCTGGTGTCCTTCGCAACCGCCATCGGCAAGGCCGGCCGTGTCGTCTCCACCGAGTTCAAGAAGCCTGAGAGCACCGTCGTCCTCATCCGGCCCATCCTGGACCCCGTCACCGGCTGCCCCAACTTCTTCTCCCTGAAGGCCAACTATAAGAAAGTTGAGCAGATGATGGAAGATGGCATGGTGGCCGCTGCTTCCTCTGTGGGCTATGGCGGTCTGGCCGAGGCTCTCTTCAAGATGGGTCTGGGCAACCGCATCGGCTTCAAGATGATGAACAACATGACCACCCACGATATGTTTAAGCCCATGTACGGCTCCATCGTGCTGGAGATGGTCTCTGACGCCCCGGCTGGTGAGCTGCTGGGCGAGACCACCGCAGACTACACCTTCGAGTGCTGCGGCGACAAGCTGGATATGGCCCAGCTGCAGGAGATCTGGGAGAGCAAGCTCGAGCCCGTCTATCCCTACCGCAAGGCCGGCCCTGTCGTCGAGAAAATCGACGGCAGCCTGACCGCCCCCGCTGCGCCCAAGATCGGCGTGGCAAAGCCGAAGGTCATCATCCCGGTCTTCCCGGGCACCAACTGCGAGTACGACACCGCCCATGCCTTTGCCCGCGCCGGTGCGGACCCCGAGGTGCTGGTCATCCGCAACCTGACCCCCGCTGACGTCACCGCCAGCTGCGAGGCACTGGTCAAGGCCATCAACGAGAGCCAGATCGTCATGCTGCCCGGCGGCTTCTCCGGCGGCGACGAGCCGGACGGCAGCGCAAAGTTCATCGCCTCCTTCTTCCGCAATCCTGCGGTCACTGAGGCGGTCCGCGACCTGCTGCAGCACCGTGATGGTCTGATGCTGGGCATCTGCAACGGCTTCCAGGCCCTCATCAAGCTGGGTCTGGCCGCTTACGGTGACATCCGCTCCATCACGGCCTGCGACCCGACCCTGACCTTCAACACCATCGGCCGCCACCAGAGTATGCTGGTGCGCACCCGCATCGCCTCCACCGGCAGCCCCTGGCTGTCCAAGTGCAGCGTGGGCGACCAGCACACCGTGGCCATCAGCCATGGTGAGGGCCGCTTCGTGGCACCTCAGAGCGTGCTGGACACCCTCATCGCCAACGGCCAGATCGCGACCCAGTACGTCGATCAGGACGGCAGCCCCAGCATGGACATGAAGTACAACCCCAACGGCTCCGTCCTCGCCATCGAGGGCATCACCAGCCCGGATGGCCGTGTCTTCGGCAAGATGGGCCATTCGGAGCGCAGCGGCGAGTACCTGTACAAGAACGTCACCGGCGACAAGTACCAGCCTATTTTCGAGGGCGGCGTGGACTATTTCAAGATTTGATGGTAAAATAGGAGAAAACCTCTCCGTCATTGCTTCGCAATGCCACTGCCCGGGTTGCGGCACCCAGCAGCCGCAGCGCTTTGCTTGCGTCTTGCTGGCCGCGGCCCCAACAGCGACTCCCTGTTTCCGCCACTGGCGGCGGTCGTCGTTGTTGCTCCTAACGAGGGGAGGCTTTGGCATTTCGTAAAGCTTTATCTCTTCGCCAGAGGCTCCCCTCGGTAGGGGAGCTGTCGAGCGGAGCGAGACTGAGAGGTTGAGGTTTCGTAAAACTTACCCAAGGAGGACATCCTAATGTCTCAGCATGACCGTTATATCAGCCCTTTTTCCACCCGTTATGCCTCCGATGAGATGCAGTACATCTTCTCGGACGACAACAAGTTCCGCACCTGGCGCCGCCTGTGGGTGGCCCTGGCCCGGGCCGAGATGAAGCAGGGCCTGACCAATATCACCCCCGAGATGGTGGCCGAGCTGGAAACTCATGTGGACGACATCAACTATGAAGTCGCCATCGAGCGGGAAAAGCTGGTGCGCCACGACGTCATGAGCCATGTCTACGCCTACGGCCAGCAGTGTCCCAAGGCGGCAGGCATCATCCATCTGGGTGCCACCAGCTGCTATGTCGGCGACAACACCGACATCATCGTGATGCGTCAGGGCCTCGAGCTGGTGCGCAAGAAGCTCATCGGCGTGCTGGCAAAGCTGGCAAAGTTCGCCGAGGAGTATAAGGATATGCCCTGCATGGCCTACACCCACTGCCAGCCCGCCCAGCCCACCACCGTGGGCAAGCGCGCTACCCTGTGGGCCAACGAACTGGTGATGGACCTCAACGAGATCGACCACCGTCTGGCTACCCTGCAGCTGCGCGGCGTCAAGGGTACCACCGGCACCCAGGCTTCCTTTATGGAGCTGTTTAAGGGCGACGCCGACAAGATCCGCGCCGTGGATGCTTCCATCGCTGAGGAGATGGGCTTCGACTGCGAGGCCGTCATCCCGGTGTCCGGCCAGACCTACAGCCGCAAGGTGGACGCCTTCATCCTCAACGCACTGGCCGGCATCGGCCAGAGCTGCATGAAGTTCGCCACCGATCTGCGCCTGCTGGCCAACTTCAAGGAGATGGAAGAGCCGTTTGAGAAGAACCAGATCGGTTCCTCCGCCATGCCCTACAAGCGCAACCCCATGCGCTGCGAGCGCATCTGCGCTTTGAGCCGCTACCTGATGGTGGATGTGCTCAACCCCAGCTTCACCACCGGTACGCAGTGGTTCGAGCGCACGCTGGACGACAGCGCCAACAAGCGTGTTGCCATGGCTGAGGGCTTCCTTGCCACCGACGCCATCCTGAACATCATGCTCAACGTCACCGACGGCCTCGTGGTCTACCCGAAGGTCGTGCGCAGCCGCCTGATGGCCGAGCTGCCCTTCATGGCCAGCGAGAACATCATGATGCAGGCCGTGGAGAAGGGCGGCAACCGTCAGGAGCTCCACGAGCGTCTGCGCCAGCACGCCATCGCCGCCGGCAAGCAGGTCAAGGAAGAAGGTCTGCCCAACGACATGGTGGACCGCATCGCCGCCGACCCGGCCTTTGGTCTGACCAAGGAAGAGATCACGGCGGGCCTTGTGCCGGAGAACTTTGTGGGCCGCGCTCCCCAGCAGGTGGAGGAGTTCATTGCTCACATCCTCAAGCCCATCTTTGACGCCAACCCGGATGCTGTGGAACAGCACGCAAACCTGAGCGTCTAAACGTGATTTTACAGGAAAAGAGGCTGTTGCCGCAGGCAACGGCCTCTTTTCTGCACACAGAAGGAGTTTTCATGAGACTCGATAAATATTTAGCCGAGACGGCCCAATGCACCCGGAGCGAGGCGAAGGCACTGCTGGCGAAAGGCCGCGTTACGGTCAACGGCGCGGTCTGCAAGAAAGGGGACACCCAGCTGAAAGAGGCTGACGCCGTGGCGGTGGACGGCAAGGCGCTGGCCTACCGGCAGTTCGTCTACCTTATGCTCAACAAGCCCGAGGGCGTCGTCAGCGCCTCCACCGACAAGCGGGACACGACGGTCGTGGATCTGGTGGGGGATGCCTATCCCCGGCGGGAGCTGTTCCCGGCCGGGCGGCTGGACAAGACCAGCACCGGTTTCGTCCTGCTGACGGACGACGGCGGCTTTGCCCACGACATCCTCGCGCCCAGGCGCCACGTCTCCAAGACCTACACCGTCGTCATCGACACCCCGCTGACAGAAGAGATGAAGGCCGGCTTTGCCGCAGGCGTCACCCTTGCCGACGGCACGGCCCTTTCGCCGGCGGAAGTGTCCGCCCTCACCCCCGACGGGCTGACGGTCCGCGTCCTGCTCAGGCAGGGCGTGTATCATCAAATCAAGCGGATGTTCGGCGTCTACGGTGCGGGCGTCAACGCCCTGCACCGGGACGCCATCGGCGGGCTTGCGCTGGACGAGAGCCTTGCCCCGGGCCAGTGGAGGGAGCTGACAGCTGACGAGGTGGCGAAAATTACCACGGGGTAAAGGACTGCTTTTCACCCGGTTTTCAAAAAAGTATCACATTTTGCCGGTAAAATAGCTCTCAGAACCACGCAGAAAGGCCCTTTTTGGCCCGAAAATGACCCCGAAAGATAATTTCAACAAGAAAGAAGAATTTTTTTTGGTGAAATATGTTGCAAAAGTAAATTCTTTTGTGTAAAATATAAAATGTAATGCGGCGAAATTGTTAAAAATCACAATCCCGCCCACCTGCGGTTTGCACAAGAGAGGAAAAGGGGTATCCATTTATGGCCAATAGAGTATTTCAGAGCGTGATCTACCAGATGAAGGACGCGATCGACCGCGTGGTCGGCGTTGTGGATGAGACCGGCGCTGTCATCTCCTGCTCGGAGCTGAATCTGATCGGTGAGGTGCGCGAGGGCTTTATGGCAGAGCGTCTGACGGCCGGTGACCGCTTCGTGCGGGATGGCTACACCTACCAGCAGTTCTCCAGCGCAAAGCATAACGATTATGCCGTTTTTGTGGAAGGTGCGGACGAGACTGCGGGCCAGTTTGCCGCTGTGCTGTCCATCAGCCTGCAGAGCATCAAGCAGTATCACGACGAGAAGTTCGACAAAGCCAACTTTATCAAGAACGTGGTGCTGGACAACATCCTGCCCGGCGACATCTACGCCAAGGCCCGTGAGCTCCACTTTGCTACCGACGTCTCCCGCGTGGTGTTCATCGTCCGCGTCACCAGCGGCGGCGACATTTCCGCTTACGACGTGGTGAGCAGCCTGTTCCCCGACAAGCAGAAGGACTTCGTCTTCAACATCAGCGAGACGGACACCGTCCTGGTCAAGGAGATCCGCAAGGGCATCGACCGCACCGATATGGAGAAGCTGGCCGCCAGCATCGTGGACACCCTGTCCGGCGAGCATTACATCAAGGCTGTCGTGGGCATCGGCACCCCCATCGCCAACGTGAAGGACCTGGCTACTTCCTTTAAGGAAGCACAGATCGCCATGGAGGTCAGCAAGGTGTTCGACACCGAGAAGCAGATCATCCGCTACGACAATCTGGGCATCGCACGTCTTATTTACCAGCTGCCCACCACGGTCTGCGAGATGTTCCTGCGCGAAGTGTTCAAGCAGGGCAGCATCGAGAGCCTGGACCAGGAGACCCTGTTCACCATCCAGCGCTTCTTCGAGAACAACCTGAACGTCTCCGAGACCAGCCGCGGCCTGTTCGTCCACCGCAACACGCTGGTGTATCGTCTGGAAAAGATCAAAAAGCTGACCGGTCTGGATCTGCGTGAGTTCGACGACGCTATCGTGTTCAAGGTAGCGCTCATGGTCAAGAAGTACCTGTCCAACAACCCGGCCAAATATTGATATTTCGTCTCAGCCGCTCCGGCTGCGGACGCCGAAACCGGCCGCTCGACCCCGATGCTGGCCGGTTTCTTTTGTAATGGTCTGGAACTTCTGTGCCAAATAAATTTTTCAGGAGCAAGATACTCATGATAGATTTTGAACATGTCACCAAGATATACAAACGGAGTGATACTCCCGCTCTGGAGGACATCGACTTCCATGTAGACGACGGCGAGTTCGTCTTTCTGGTGGGCCACTCCGGCGCCGGCAAGTCCACTCTGCTCAAGCTCATCCTCCGCGAAGAGCTGCCCACCGAGGGCCGCGTCATGGTGGACGGCAAGGACGTCGCCCGGCTGCGCCGGGGCAAAGTGCCTTTCCTTCGCCGCCAGATGGGCATCATCTTCCAGGATTTCCGCCTCATCCCCACCATGACGGTCTACGAGAATGTGGCGTTTGCCATGCATGTCACCAACATCGGCAAAAAAGACATCAAAGAGCGCGTCAACTATATGCTGGAGCTGGTGCATCTGGAAGATAAGGCAAAGGTCTACCCCGAGTTCCTCTCCGGCGGTGAACAGCAGCGCGTGGCCGTGGCCCGCGCTCTGGCCCACAGCCCCCGCCTCGTCATTGCGGACGAGCCCACCGGCAACATCGACCCCGAGATGAGCCTTGAGATGATGGAACTGCTGGAACGCGTCAGCGAGATGGGCATCACGGTGCTTGTCGTCACCCACGAGCATGAACTGGTGCGCCGCTTCAACCGCCGCACCATCACCCTGAAGCATGGCCGCATCATCTCCGATGTTCCGGCCAGTTTCGGCGAGGAGGTACACGCATGAAAATCTCTACGTTTGGGTTCCTCACCCGGCGCGGCGTGCGCAACCTCGGCAAGCACTGGGCCATGACCATCGCCTGCATCGCCTCCCTCAGCGTCTGCATGACCCTGAACATCTTCGCCAGCCTCATTGAAGTCAATGTAGACAGCATGGTGAGTTATCTGGGCAGCCAGAACGAGATGGTGGTCTACGTGGACCCCGAGGCCGATGACGCCACCATCCAGTCTGTGGGCAATGCCCTCAGCGGCACCGCAGGTGTGAGCCGGGTGCAGTATATGTCCAAAGAAGACGTCCTCAACCAGTACAAGGGGTATATGTCCGACTATGCCGCCCTGCTGAACGAGTTCGAGAACGACAACCCTTTCAAGGCCAATTACCGCGTCTCCCTGTCTGATCTGAGCCAGATGGAGACCATCAGCAAGCAGTTCGAGAACATCAGCGGCGTCTACAGCGTCACGGCTCCCATCGAGATGACCAAGACCTTTGTGGAGATCCAGCAGGCCGTCACCAAGGTCGGGCGCGGTGTGGTGCTGGTGCTGATGGCTGTCAGCATCATCACGGTGGGTACCACCATCCGGCTGAGTGTCTTTGCCCGCCGCCGTGAAATCGAGATCATGAAGTATGTCGGCGCTACCAACGCCCTCGTCACCCTGCCTTTCGTCATCGAGGGCCTGACCATGGGCCTGCTCTCCGGCATCCTGACGGCAGCTGCCACCATCGGCGGTTATGCCTACATCGTTCAGCTGGCGCCCACGCTGGGCGGCCTGTGGCAGATGCTTATGGGTACGGCTCTGGTGCCGCTGGAAAATGTCTGGCCCACCATCCTGACCTACAGCCTCGCGAGCGGCGCTCTGGTGGGCGGTCTGGGCAGTATGTTCTCCATCCGCAAGCACCTGAACGTGTAAGGAGGGCCTACTGTGTACCACGACAAGCATTCCGCAGGCTTTGTCCTGCATCACCCGCCCCGCCACGCAAAGCCGTCGGGCCATTCGGCCATGATGCGCGCCGCTTGCGCCTTTCTGGCCGCCGCCTGCCTCGTGCTGAGCGTGACGGTCTATCCGGCCAGTGCGGCCACCAGCATGAGCTCGCTGCAGAACAAGCTGGACAAGATCTCTGCGTCCATCAAGCAGCATAAGACGGAGCTGAACGACGCCAAAAAGAAGGAAGCTGCTGCCAAGGCCCTCGAGTCTGAGCTGAAGGAAAAAGTCTCGGTGCTCCAGAGCCAGATCAGCGTCCTCAAGAGCCAGATCTCCGAGGTGCAGAACAACATCGGCGTCAAAGAGCAGGAGATCACCGCCAAGCAGAATGAGATCGCCCGGAAAGAGCAGGAGATCGCCGACCAGTGGGACGATTTCAAGAGCCATATGGCCGCGATGCAGGAGCTGCGGGACGGCGGCAGCGTCGCCATGCTCCGGGCTGTGAGCGATCTGTACGAGCTTCTGACCTTCAATGAGGTCATGCAGGACATTTCGGTGAAGGATACCGAGATACTCGACAACATGAAGGCTGCGAAGGAAGCCCTCGTGGCCGACCGCACCCAGCTCGTGGAGGAGCGCACCCAGCTGCAGAACAAAAAGGCTGAGCTGGACGCCCAGAACAAGCAGATGCAGTCCAAGCAGAACGAGCTCAACAACAGCGTCAAGGAGGCCCGTCTGAGCGCCGCTGAGGCCCAGCAGGCCCAGAAGAACGCCCAGGCGGCCATCGAGTCGGACGAGATGAACTACGAGGCCGTCAAGAAGGAGATCCAGAAGCTCATCGCAGCGGCAGCGGCCAGCAAGCCCCAGCTGAGCTTCAGCGGCTTTATCTGCCCGCTCAAGAGCTATACCCGCATCTCCAGCGAGTACGGCTGGCGCAAAAACCCGGTCTCCGGCGTCAACAAACTCCACGCCGGCACCGACTTTGCCGCCCCCGCAGGCACGCCCATCTACGCAGCCGCCAGCGGCTATGTGCAGGTGGCCGGCTGGTCCAGCGGCGGCTACGGCAACTATGTCATCATCTATCACGGCAAAATGACAGACGGCAACGCCTACTCCACCCTCTACGGCCATATGCGCTCGGTGGCAACGTCGGCGGGCAAGTATGTCAACCAGGGCGACCTCATCGGCTATGTGGGCTCCACCGGCAACTCTACCGGCAACCACCTCCATCTCGAGGTGTGGAAGGGCGGCTCCAAGGCCAATGCGGTCAACCCCCGCGGTTATATTCCGATAAGATAACACAACTGTAATTGAAGTCGAGGGGTCAAAGGAGGCCACAAGGCGAAATGAACGAGCAAAAACGCAAGCGTATCCTTCGGGTGGGCTGTCTGATTCTGGCAGGAGTGTTCCTGCTGTCGGTGCTGGGCAGTGTCATCCTGATGTTTTTGGTCTGAACTGGGGAGGACACTGAATGAACCGCAAAATTTCCGTAGGGATGACCGTGACCATCGTCATTCTGGCAATGACGGTCACTTTTTCCATCACGATGCTGATGGCGATGCGGCTGTTTGACCACACCGTCACCAGCGTGAAGGAAAAGGAGAGCATGTACAACAAGGTGGCCGAGGTAGACCGCTACGTGCGCGCCAACGACTACTACGACATCGACGAGACCGTGCTGTACGACCGTCTGACTGCCGGTTATCTGTTGGGTACCGGCGACAAGTACGCCCGCTACTACACCGCCTCGGCCTACACCGACCTGCTCAACGCCCAGAGCGGCAAGCTGATGGGCATCGGCGTGGAGCTGGCCATCGACCAGTCCGGCTACGCCAAGGTCATCAAAGTGTATGACGAGTCTCCTGCCAAGGAGGCCGGCCTCCAGCGGGGCGATTACATCACCACCATCGACGGCGCAGACATCAAAAGTCTGGGCAGCGTGGAGGCTGTCCAGAACAAACTCCGGGGCGAGAGCGGCACGAGCGTCAATGTAGGCTGGCTGGACAGCGAGAACGCCCAGCACACCGCCGATCTGACCCACTCCGGCTTTACGGCCAACAGCGTCGATTCCGCGCTGGTGCAGGGCAATGTGGGCTATATCAAAATCTGGCAGTTCGACAACTCCACCCCCAGTGAGCTGGACTTTGCGCTCCGCAGTCTGACCGCCAGCGGCGCCCAGAGCTTCATCTTCGACCTGCGCGACAACGGCGGCGGCATCCTTGACGACGCCATCAGCTGCATCGAACTCGTCGCGCCGGAAGGCGTGCTGGCCTACGCTGAGGACAAGGCAGGCAACCGCACCCTGCTGGGCAGCAGCACCGGCGACTCGGTCATCAGCCAGCCCACCGTCTGCCTCGTGAACGAGAACACCGCCAGTGCGGCAGAACTCTTTGCGTCCAGCCTGCGCACCCTGTGCGGCACCCGCCTCGTGGGCAGCACCACGATGGGCAAAGGCACCATCCAGAGCAGCCCCCAGCGCCTGTCCGATGGCAGTGCCGTGGTGGTCACCGTGGCAAAGCTGGTCTGCGGCGACGGCAGCTGCTTTGACGGTACCGGCCTGACCGTGGATGTGGAGCGCCCCCTGACTGCGGACGAGCAGACCGCCTACTATGATTACACTGTGGAGAACGATCCCCAGATCCAGCGTGCCGTGAGCACTGCCCAGCAGATGAGCGGCACCACCACCGTGAGCGGTGTCAACGAAGCGGCCTCCAGTGAAGCTGCTGACAGCGCCGCCGCCGAGAGCGTAGCGGAAGGGGACGCTGAGGCTGCATCTGCCGAGAGCACTCCGGCAGAGACCGCGCCCGCCGAAAGTGAAGCAGCAGGGGAGAGCACTGCATCCAGTAGTCAGGAATAAGAGAACAACCCTCTCCGTCAGCGCTGACGCGCTGCCACCTCTCCCGAAGGGC
>ENA-OROU01003150-OROU01003150.1-human-gut-metagenome-genome-assembly--contig:-NODE-3150-length-10864-cov-3.577297_pt1 | contig 10864 bp, 9 predicted proteins | sample MGYA00242131_ERZ509054 | MGnify/ENA primary metagenome ERZ509054 (study PRJEB26280, sample SAMEA2338749) | human gut metagenome | biome: human gut; feature: human-associated habitat; material: faeces... | reverse complement strand
ATTATTTCACTTGTCTACCTAGAAGGGAGCATATCAGTGCGACAGCCCCATAGGATTCAGAAATGATATGAATTTAAAACAGTCCGGGATGCTGCAGGGATTCACTGACCGAATTTCTTCATCAGAACCGGCATGAAGATACCGCCCTGTACGCTTCTCCCCATGAAGTGACAGTATTCGCCGGTTACGGTCTCGTACCAGTCAGAGAAAGGCACTCTGGTTGCGGTGGCTTCCAGATAGTGCGCAACCGGTGCGATCAGCGCCTGCGCTTCCTCGTCGGTCTTTGCCATCGATGCACACCATAAAATCCAGTCGCTCTTGGTGTAATCCTTTCTGCTGTCCAGAGGCGTACCGTACTCGTTGGTCTTCTTGACATAGTATTTCAGCTCTTTCTCGTAAACTTCATCCGAGAACAGCTTGCTGCCAAAGAATTTATCCCATACAAGGTTATATTTTAAGCTCCAGGTATCCGCATTACCGAAGGCCAGCACATAGTGGTCGTCTGCAATTGCGCGCTTCTCCCAGTCTTTTGCCATTTCAGCAGCCTTTGCATGATATTCTTCCGCTTCTTCTGTCCTGCCGAGCTGAGCCGCCAGACGCGCATAGGCCTCTATGCCCATGATCGCCTTTGCAGACAGATTTACATTGTGGGACAGATGTCCTGCAAAGTCGTCGGTGCACAACTGTTCGCCGGGGTCTGCACCGAATTTTACCAGATACTGTGTCCACTGCTTTAAAACAGCCATGTGAGGCTCTGCAAATAAAGCATTTCCATCCAGCTTGCAGACAGCTGCCGTCATCAGCAGCATGTTACCACATTCCTCAACGGGCATCTGATATCTGAACTCGAAAATATCGGTTCCTGCAGGATACTGATAGAACGGAGGAAAGATATCGTCGTTCCAGCCGGAGAACCACAGGTCGCCCTTCTTGCCGTTTAAGCCGTAAACCTGTCCCCATGCGTAAGGGTAACGTCCAACGTCGTGCGGTGCGAAGTCAAATTCCCAGGAATCGCAGGCAGCAAATTGAAATACCGGACGCAGCATACCTTTGACATATTCGGTGTTGAACAGTAAGAACAGGGGAACAGAAGGATAACTTACATCAACCGTACCGATACAGCCGTTGGAGTCGTTTTCCTTGGACAGGAAAATGATATTGCCGTCTTCGTCGGTGATCAGCTTGTGCGCTGCGATGGCATGACGGTAGCTCATGTTGCACAGGAATGCGTATTTCTCGCCGCCAGCCGCATAAGCTTCTTTTTCTACCTTTTCATCGACTGCTGCCGCATGCTTTAACGTCTCGTCGTGATCCGCAAACGCTGCGCCGATTGCATCCAGAATGGTTGCATAGGTGTTGGTCCAGTATGCCTTGCGCCACTGTCCGAAGTAGTTGATGGAAAGCAGATCATCATATGCCAAAATCATGCCGGCCTTGTCGTCATCCAGAGGCAGTCTGCAGATCAGCTTTTCATTTGCGGCATCGTAGGTGCATACTGCGCCTTTCTCTGCGGATGCCACATAAACATAACCCCAGTCGATCGTTACATGGTCGCCGCTGCCGCCCAGAGGCTTCTGTGCTGCTCTGCCCATCTGTGCGTAGTTATATGCGGGCGCGTCGTCTTTTTCCGGACGTCTTGCGTTGCAGCCGATCAGCTTCGCCTGCTTCTGGCTTACCAGATCAGAGGCTACGACAAAGTCCACCCTTACGTCGCAGTTTTCTTTCTTTTCTACTGCGAAGTCGATATAGGTACAGGGTCTGGAAACCAGCGTCAGGTCATCCAGAAGCAAAGGGGAAGTAAACTTCACATTCAGGATGATTTTTTCGTTTTCAAAGGTGTAGGTGGTAGAGGTCGCAGTTACGTCCACACCGGTCTGACCGATCGTCTCGTGGAACTCCTTGTCGCCAAGAAAGCTGTAAACGACGCCATCCACATTGACATAGCCTCTCAGCTGCTGGCGAATCTGGCTCCAGTGCACAGGATCCTTGTCATACAGATGATCCGCGCCGGACCAGATAGAAAAATAAGGGTCGTGTGTGACTAACGGAATGCTTGCTGCTCTTGTTACTTTCATACGAAACTCTCCTTTTGGGTTTTTGCTGTATTCCTATCGTACTGACCTTTATCTTACGCAAAATCGGGCAATCCCGCACTAAGTATTATCACAGCAGTTTTGATAGGAGGGTTTGATTTTGTAGATATCGTTGGGGTGAGCGTAAAAGAAAGCAGATTTTGCAATGACGTCTCTGCGCCGAGTGCGCATCCTCGTAGCGCGTTTTATTTCATAGGACGCATTTTCCTATGAAATGAAAACGCGCCGCCCACAAGGGGCAGCGCCATGGTTATTTTATTATTTTATTTTTTCCCGCTCTTTTACAAGCTCCTGATACAGTTCCGAAAGCGTCCAGCCGACATTATAAGGCGTAACGATCGCCTTTAGACCTATCGAAATCCGGTTCTTTTTTAACAGCTCCAGCGCCGGGTCGATCATATCCGCCGTCGTCTGTGCGAACAAAAGCATATCTTCTCCAATTCGCGGCGGCAGGGATAACACGGGCAAAGGCGTTTCCCGATATCCGGAAACGCCCGCCAGATAACCGATCTTTTGTCCGGTCTGCATGGCGGTAACGGGCACGAAATCGTAGCCCGCTGCCTTTGCCAGCCCTTCCAGTTCTTTTTTCTTCTGCGGATTGCCCGCATCAAAATAAATCAGCTTCATAACTCACCCTTACAGATACTGTTGTAAAAAAGCAGCCGACTGCTCCATAAATGCCACCTGATCTGCGGCATTAAAATGCTCGATCGCAAGATAATCCTCATAACCGCTTTCTTTCAGACGATCCAGAATCTCTTTCATCGGCAGATAGCCCGATCCGACCGCAGCCGCAAGAAGTCCCCGATTGTATCTGTGCTCCCCGGTCAATGCAGGATCAACGTTTCGATCCTTGCAGTGCACATGAACGATGTAATCCTTCAGCACTTCATACGCCTGCACAGCATCCTCGTCGCTGTACGCGAAGTTGCCGGTATCCAGCGTAAATTTCAGACCCGGAACATTCTCCATAAACCACAGCAGCTGATACATTCTTGCAAACGGCTGTACCGGACCGTCAAAATCCTCCAGCGTCACAAGGATGTTCTTTTCTTTTCCATAAGCAACCAGTTCTTTTAATGCCTGCACCATGTTCCGGATCGAAGCATTTTCAGACATGTAGGAATCCGTCTGCGCTTTCGATGCAGAAAGCGCGTTGAGTGCAGCCGCCTCGTTCTTCGACAGCTCACCCGGAATAATCAGTACCTTGGATACACCGAACTCTTCTGCGAGGTCGATCTGTTTTTTTCCCTGCGCTGCATCCGGGTTATGCCCAAAATCATAGAACGCATTGCTGCAGCTGACCTGCATATGGTTTTTCTCCAGCAGCTCTTTGATTTCTTCTTTGTTCTCGCGAAGCAGCGCATCTCCGACCTCAATCCCCCGAATGTTCCAGGATGCGCATTTCTCCATCAGTTCTGCCACACTTTTTCCGGACTGCTTTGCGCCCTCTAAAATGTGCTCATAAAATACAGCTGTTTTCATTTTTGTTACCCCCTGCTTTTATTCATGACAATAGAATGCTCGCAGAGCGTACATTCTATTGTTTATAACAACAGAACGTTCGCAGCGCATACATTCTGCTGTTATCTTTTCTCCCCTTTAAAGCCGCTTCCGGCTGCGCGATAGCTTCCCTCGCCGGAAGTTCTTCTTCTGCCGCCGTTTTCTGCCTGCCGTCTGTCCGATCTGCGGCCGTCGTTGCCAAAGCGTCTCTGTCTGCCGTCGCGTTCCGAACGGTAGCTGCCGTTTTTCTCTCCGAAGCGTCCGCCATTTCTCTGGTCGCGGTCATTGAAACGTCCGCCTCTCTGATCACGGTCGCCGAAACGTCCGCCGTTTCTGCTTCCATATCCATCCCGGCGTCTGTCGCCCTCACGTCTGACTACCTTCGGTTCTTCAATGATTTCTTCCGGTTCGCCGCCGACCTGCTCATACAAAAAAGCTGCTGCCAGCTCGATTGCGGAAATGCCGGTTTCTTTCTCAAAGCGCTCTACCGCACGATAGCAGTCCGCGGTATTTGCTTCCTCCATCACCTCGCGGATTTTCTGGAGCACAGATGCTTCCTTATGCTGACGCACTTCTTCTCCGGAGGGAAGCTGCTTTTCTTCCAGTTTTGTCTTGCAGACCCGCTCAATTTCACGGATTCTGAAGGACTCTCTGCGGCTTGCCAGCGTAAAGCTCATGCCCTCTTTTCCTGCTCTGCCGGTACGGCCGATACGATGCACATAATATTCGATATCCTGCGGAACGTCATAATTGATAACGCCATCCACATCGTTTACATCGATTCCTCTCGCCGCAACATCCGTTGCGATCAGCATCTGGAGATTACCGCTTCTGAAACGGTTCATGACCGTATCTCTCTGTGCCTGGCTCAAATCGCCATGCAGCCCTTCTGCCGCGATGCCTCTGTTTTTCAGATTCTCTGCCAGCTCGTCCACCATACTCTTGGTGTTGCAGAAAATCAGTCCTCTTTTCAGGTTATAATATTCAATCAGCCTTGCAGCTGCAGCTTCCTTATCCGATCTGCGAATATAATAAAGATACTGCCGGATTCTTTCTACCGTCAATTCCTTTTTGACAACCTTTACCATTTCCGCATCGGTCTGGAACTGATCGGTGATCTGTAAAATCGGCTCCGGCATCGTTGCGGAAAACAGTGCCGTCTGGTGTTCGCACGGAATCTGTCCCAGAATCGCCTCCATATCTTCCCGAAAGCCCATGTTCAGCATTTCATCTGCTTCATCCAGAACGACCATTTTCAGGTTGTCTAAGCGGATCGTGTGGCGTCTCATATGATCCATCACGCGTCCCGGTGTGCCGACAATAATCTGCACGCCGCCCTTTAACGCCTTGATCTGTCTATTGATATCCTGCCCTCCATATACGGCAAGCACGCGAATATTGTGCATATATTTTGCAAACTGTCTCAGCTGCTGAGCCGCCTGCATCGCAAGCTCTCTCGTCGGGCAAAGGATCATACCCTGCAGCGATCTGTCCTCTTCGTCAATCTTCTGCAGCATCGGGATTCCGAACGCGGCTGTCTTTCCGGTTCCTGTCTGCGCCTGTCCGATTACATCTCTTCCTTCCAGAAAAACCGGAATCGCTTTTTCCTGGATCGGCGTCATATGGACGAAGCCCATCTCCTCCACCGCGCGCAAAATCCGCTCGTCAATTCCTGATTCTTCGTAACGTACTAATAATTCTCCCATTTAATCTCCTTTAATCTCTATCACTACAAAACTCTTCTGAGTTTACGCGCCCTATGGCGGTTTTGTCAATGAAAATCTTCTATAAGAAAAGAAGATGCCCCAACCTTTTCGTCAAGACATCTCCAGTTTTCTAACAAATTAAACGATATTCTTTTGCCAGTTCTTCGTTCAGCACCTTCACTTCTATATTCCAGATTTTCCGTACCTTCAAAAGTCTTGCTTCCAATTCCGCCGACGGACCTGCCAGCCACGCAACATCCTCCGCATTTTTCACAACAAGGACAAACTTTAACCGAACATCTTTCATCTGCTCTATAGCCTTCAGATTCTCTCCAACCTCTGAAGTATCCTGATACCTTTCCAGCACCGACGCCAGATAGATCTGTAAAGACATGATAAATTTTTCCGTTATGGAAGCGTAGTATTCTTCAAATTTCTGTTCCTTTTCCTCTGTTTCGTTACGGTTTGCCGCATTCGGGCAACTCTTTTTCGCTTCCAGGAATAAAATGTTGTTCTGATGATATTTCAGAATAAACTCTACTGTTTTGATTCCATCTCCAAGCGACTTATAAATCCCGGATTTTTCTATATGAAATAAATCAGCTTCATCGAACACGCCAAAATTCATCTCCGATTCTTTGATCATTTTCACCTTAACGCCACTCCAATTTCTTCTCTGTACAACTGGCGGAATGTTTCCATAATCGCATTGTGTTCTAATATTTCAAATTTTTCTGCTGTTTCGCACTGTACCTTACTTTCTTCATCCTTATACAACGAAATATACTGTACAACACTGTTTTCGTTTCGTTTTACTTCAATGTATTTTGAAAGAAAATAATCATGGGTAGATACAAAAATCTGCACACCTTCACTTTCCAGCATAACCAACAATTCTGCCAGTACCGGAATGTATTTCGGATTGATATTTGCTTCCGGTTCGTCCCAAAATAGTACAGATCCCTTTTCCAGGGTTCCATTCTTGATCAACTGCCATAAAAGGGCAATCTTACGCAGTCCTTCTGCCACCAGATTAAATTCCAGTTTTGCCTGCGTACCCGGTTTCAAATAGAATCGATCGTTCTCCAGCGTCACCTTTCCATTACTGATCTTCTGCAAAATATCCAGATATTTTTTCCTGACTGCAGAATCTACGCCCCTCGAGATATCTATCTTTGCCGCCGCTATAATATCCAGATAGGTATCATCAAACTCCACATTTCCCATTTTGACTGCAGCATCCAGATTCCAGGCATTCGATAAAATCTCTTTTGCAGGAATAAAAACGCTGGAAAGATCAGACATCTGCTTTTCCCATTTTTCTTCCAATTTAATATCCGCATCCCATTTTCTCGTCTTCGTTGAAAATGTCATGCCAATTTTTGCCATGTCCGATTCCACGGTAATTTCCGCTGTATTCTTCCTGTTCTTATTCCTGTTGACAAGTCTTCCAATACTCGACTGATCTGGTCTGAAAAGCATAGTTGTTTTCTGTGAAAAAGAAACATCATGCTTGGAAGCCTGACATGCCGCATATGCCAATTTCATAATATGGGTTTTACCCATTCCATTTTCTCCCACCAGTACATTCAAGCCACTGCAAAAAGGGACTTCAATATTCTCAAACACTGTAAAATTTTCTGCTTCTATCTTTGTCAACGGCATTTCAAACACCTCTTCTACCAATCGATTTTACTTTCTGACTATTATTGTACGATACCCAGCCAGTTTCATCAACCCAAGAATTTCCATAATAGAAAAAAGGATTCATCCCCAGCCTTTGAGAATGAATCCCCTGTTTTTCTTTTTCCTTATCGGACTTCATCTGTTTCCCGGTACACCGGATACGGATGTCCATCCGTCATTTCCATTCCGGGTACGCTGTCAAAGACTGCGGACTCCTTCAGCTCCCGGTCGTAACGCTGCATGCCGCCCTGCCGCGACATCTGCTGCCGGCAGTTGCAGTCCTGCTGTCCTGCCATACATCCGGCATTTTCGTTGTTTCCACAGCCGCAGTCCGCATCTCGCGCCCGCGTCTCCTGCTGCCGGTCGGCGTCTTTTCTTCCGTTCCGATTTGCGCAGTCCGTCCGATTCTGACAGCTGCAGCACATCAGCAATACCAGCAAGTAAAAACCGTTCATCGTTTTCCCCTGTTTCAAACAGATCTGATATCACTGTATGCAAACCTTTCTGGCTCTGTGTCTGTCCGCCCGGCTGTACATCAGGAACTATGTCTGTCTGCCCGACGGCCTTTTTTCAAAATTCTGCGAACATAAGCGAACGTCTTTTCCTCGCCCTCTTCTGCCAGCATCGTCAGAAGGTGCTCCAGCTGCCGTCTTGTCTGTATGTGCATAAACGGCGGCTCTTTTGCATTTTTGTAATACGCGAGAGGATCGCTGTCTTTATAGGCGCTTCCCCGGTAGGTTTTGGACGCTGCAATCCGGTCCATCAGCATTTCTGCCACATATTTGCGCGGCATCGGCACCGGAGCCATTCCGCCCTCAATGCTCTGCGTGCTGTAATCCACCCAGTATTCGTAATGATGCCTGTTGCGTCCTTTATGATGCAGCCATGCAGAAGAATACCCTATATCCTCCCGCTCCGCGTTGTTCGGGCTTCGATTTCCCTGATAATATTTTGCTCCGACCCTAAATTCCGTCCAGGAATATTTGGAAAGGTCATGACAGATGCCCTGCCGGTACAAACCGACCGCAAAGCATCCTTTCATCACCAGATACTTATGATAGGTAATCGTCTTAAAATGCTGTAACGCTTTCACTTTTCTTTTCTTTTCTTTCCTTTCCTGACCGGATTTCCTGTGCTTTCCAGAACCTGGATGCAGCGTCCCGGAACGGTGATGGATTTTGTCAGCGGATCGGTCTGTGTTTCCACCACATCGCCCTGTGTATCCAACACCTTTTCCCAGCGCATGCCTGCCGGAAGATCAGGAAGCGCCAGCCGCTGGGGCTCCCAGTGCATGTTCATAGCGATATAGAAAAAGTCATCCTCCTGTGCACGGTCTTTTGGAGCATAACGACCGCAGTACATCAAACCTGCCTCCCGGTTTAACCGGTCGGCCATCAAGCGCCATGCATCCTTTCCATGATAAGATAAATCCGGATAGCCGCACGCCGCATAGTCCATCAGCGTCAGCTCTCTGCTCTGGTGGAGTACCGGATGCGCTTTCCTCAGCGCAATCAGTTCCTTTGTATAGTCCAGAAAATCCTTATTTTTCTCCGTAAGCTTCCAGTTCAGCCAGCTGATCTCGTTGTCCTGACAGTACGGATTGTTGTTGCCCTCCCGGCTCTGTCCAAACTCGTCCCCGGCCGTCAGCATCGGGGTCCCCTGCGAAAACAGCAAAAGTGCCAGTGCGTTTTTCATCTGCCTTTTGCGCAGCTGCAAAATTGTCCGCTTGCGGGTAGGTCCTTCCACGCCGCAGTTCCAGCTCGCGTTGTAGGGATTTCCGTCCTGATTGTCCTCCCCGTTTGCCTCGTTATGCTTGCGGTCGTAGGAAACCAGATCCGCCAGGGAAAAGCCTTCATAGCTGGTAATATAATTGATCACGCCATTCTGCACCGGATTGCAGCGCATTCTCCGCAGCGCCTGATGCAGCGTATCCTCATCTCCCTTTAAAAAGCGGCGCATGTCATACTGAAATTCATCCCGGCATTCCGCCAGATTGCGCACGTCCGGAACCTGCCCCACCGGATAAATCTCTTCATACGGAAATCCGTAATAAATCAGCTTCGTATCCGTAAGCATCGGGTCAGCTGCCAGAATTCCCACCGGAATCTGTTCTCCCATCAGATGCACGCCGTCGATATGGTACTCGCACACCCAATATCGGATCACTTCCAGGATCATCTCCCGATTGATTTCTTTCGGAAAATAGAACTGCAGAATTACCTCCATTCCCTCTGCGTGGAACGCACGCACCATTTCCTTGAATTCCAACACAGGATCCTTAACGCTGTATGACGCTTTCGGTGCGAAATAATAGCCTTTTTTAAAGCCCCAGTAATTGATCCGCGGCAGGGTTTCCTCCACAGGATTTCCTTCCTGATCTTTTGCCGGATAAGCATTCTGCCGCAGCGGCTTTACCGCTTCCAGTTCTGTGAATTCATACACCGGCATCAGCTCCACTGCCGTTACCTGCAGCGATTTTAAATAGGGAATCTTCTCTGCCAGACCAGCGAACGTCCCTTTCGCCGTCACGCCGGAAGACGTGTGCTTCGTGAACCCTCTGACATGCAGCTGATAAAAAATGCTGTTTTCATAAGGGATCTGCGGGCGTCTGTCATTCTTCCAGTCAAACGCATCCTCTGTGCTGTCGCCGCGAAGAGACGGGGAAATTTTTTTGCCCCATTTCTCATTGCCGCAGATTCTGCGCGCCTTCGGGTCTGTAATCACCTCTTCGCCACAGTAAAAATTATATTCATACTCCTGCGCATCCAGCCCGATCAGCTTCATGCAGCAGATTTTTCCGATTCGGTCTTCTTCCCGAAATGCCAGCCGTCTGGGCGCACCGCCTCTTCTGGGATACAGAAGGGCCCCGCACTCTTTGCTGCGTTCCAGCACTGCTGCGAGATTGACGCTGCCATCCGCATTTTCCGTCCACCCCAGCGGATACGGTTTTCCTTTTTCCATTCTGATCTCTTTTGTTTCTTTCACGTTCCTGTTCCCGCCTTCTGACCTTTTTTCAATCCTGTTTCAGTATAGCACAAATAATTCTTGCATGCCACCGCAAGTTACGGTATGATAAGCGTGACAGGCAGGTTCTTTACAGTTCACTCGCGCCATTCGCAAAAACGCGTCTGCGACGCTCTCCGCTGCTTCGCAGATTTGTTATCGTGCGATAACAAACGCTTCGCGCAGATCGCACTGCGGCGGATCGGAATCCTGTCGCTTACGCGACCCTCCGCAGGCGAAGAATCCTGCAAAGCAGGATTCATTTTTGCTCATAAAGTGGCGCTCCCTCCGTACCTTTTTGTAAGCAGATTTTCATGCGAGCATGAAATCTGCTTACAAAAAGGTACGAGTGAACTGTAACGCAGGTTCTGATTATCGCGCGCTCTGACGCGCCTTTTAAGAAAGGATATCATCCATGGGTAAGGAACAGTTTGAAGAAATGGACGAAGAAATGACCGTAGAACTGGAGCTGGATGACGGCACGAATGTAACCTGTGCCATCATTACCATTCTCGAAGTAGAGGGCAAGGATTACATCGTTTTGATGCCGCTTGACGAAAACGGACAGAACGATGACGGAGAGGTTTGGTTCTATCGTTACTCCGAGAATCCCAATGACCCCAACGAAGAGCCTCAGCTGGACTACATCGATGACGATGCAGAGTATGAAAAGGTAGAAGAAGCGTTCGACGAATACCTTGACAGCTGTGAATTCGATGAGCTGGTTACTCTCGACGGAGAAGCAAACGAATAAAAACGAAACCAAAAGAACTGCCGTACCGGAGCTTTTTCATACAGGAAATGTTCCGGACGGCAGTTTTTTTTATCGTATAGGAAACTTCGTTTCCATACGATAAAAATGCTCCGCGAGGA
>ENA-OROU01003148-OROU01003148.1-human-gut-metagenome-genome-assembly--contig:-NODE-3148-length-10882-cov-2.835319_pt1 | contig 10882 bp, 7 predicted proteins | sample MGYA00242131_ERZ509054 | MGnify/ENA primary metagenome ERZ509054 (study PRJEB26280, sample SAMEA2338749) | human gut metagenome | biome: human gut; feature: human-associated habitat; material: faeces... | reverse complement strand
TGCGGTAAAACAACATTGTTTAATGCTTTGACCGGTTCTAATCAGTTTGTCGGAAACTGGCCGGGCGTTACAGTAGAAAAAAAGGAAGGTAAATTCAAAGGTAATAAAGATGTTACAATCATGGATTTACCAGGTATTTATTCTTTATCACCTTATACTCTTGAAGAGGTGGTTGCAAGAAATTATCTTATAGGTGAGAGACCGGATGCCATTATTAACATTATTGATGGTACTAACATTGAAAGAAATCTTTACCTTTCAACTCAGATTATGGAACTTGGCATTCCTGTTGTTATGGCTGTCAATATGATGGATCTTGTAAAGAAGAGCGGAGATGTTATCAACACTGATAAGCTCAGCAAGAAACTCGGCTGTGAAGTAGTTGAGATTTCAGCCCTTAAAGGCACCGGCATCATGGAAGCAGCAAACAAGGCTATTGAGATTGCAAGTAAGAAAGCAGGAGCACCTGTTCATGAATTTGCAGCAAGTGTTGAGTCAGCAATTACTTCTGTTGAAAATAAGCTTGGCACAGATGTCAAAGAAGAACAGAAGCGATTTTTTGCAATAAAGCTCATTGAAAAAGATGATAAAATTGGACAGCAGCTTACAACAATTCCTGATGTTTCAGATGAAATCAAGGCACTTGAAGATGAATTTGATGATGATACAGAAAGTATTATTACAAATGAGAGATATACATATATTTCTTCAATTATTGGTGATTGTGTAAAGAAAGCACAGAAGAAAGATAAGCTTACAACATCAGATAAAATTGATAAAGTTGTAACAAACAGAATTCTTGCACTTCCAATATTTGCTGCAATTATGTTTCTTGTTTACTATATTTCAATGGTAACAGTTGGTTCGGCAGCTACAGACTGGGCCAATGATGGTTTATTTGGTGATGGCTTCCATCTTTTTGGAATCGGTACATCAGCATATGAAGAAGCATCAGATGAATACGGTGATTCAGACGAAATCATTGCTGCATATGTAGAAAGTCTCGGAACAAAGGCTGATGATATTGCAGAAGCAATCGACACAGAGTCAGATGATTATGATTCAGAAGCGGCAGTTGCAGCACTTAAAAGCTTAAAGGCTATGGTTAAGTCAACAGATTCTGTCGATTATACTGTAGAAGATGAAGAAACACTTGCAACAGAAGATGAAACAGCAGATGCTGATGACATTAAAGAAGCAATTGATTTGGCAATCGAGTATGAAGGTGCAGCACCTGACCCTGCAAATTACGGGGTATGGGTTCCTGGTATTCCTGTACTTATTGGTGATGGACTTGATGCAATCGGTTGTGCAGACTGGCTGGAGGGACTTATCCTTGATGGTATTGTAGCCGGTGTAGGTGCTGTACTTGGTTTCGTACCTCAGATGTTAGTATTATTCTTATTACTTGCTATTTTGGAAGCATGCGGATACATGGCACGTATTGCATTTATCATGGATAGAATTTTCAGAAGATTTGGTCTTTCAGGAAAATCATTTATTCCGATTCTTGTAGGTACAGGTTGTGGTGTTCCAGGTATCATGGCTTCTCGTACAATCGAGAATGAAAGAGACCGTCGTATGACAATTATGACAACAACATTTATACCTTGTGGAGCAAAAGTTCCATTTATTGCAATGATTGCAGGTGCTATTTTCGGTGGTTCACCATGGGTAGCAACATCAGCGTACTTTATCGGTATGGCTTCAATCATTGTTTCAGGCATCATTCTTAAAAAGACAAAGTTATTCGAGGGAGATCCGGCTCCATTCGTTATGGAACTTCCTGCTTATCACCTTCCAACAGTTGGTAACGTATTAAGAAGCATGTGGGAGCGTGGATGGTCATTTATCAAGAAGGCCGGTACAATCATTCTTCTTTCAACAATCGTTGTTTGGTTTACAACATACTTTGGATTTACAGATGATGGATTCCGTATGTTAGCAGAAGATGAAATTAATATGAGTATTTTAGCTAAGATTGGTAGTGCAATTGCATGGATTTTCCATCCACTCGGATGGGGTAACTGGCAGGCAGCCGTTGCATCAATTACAGGCCTTGTGGCTAAGGAAAATATCGTAGGTACAATGGGTATCCTTTATGGCGGTGGTGAACTTCCTGTATACGGAGAACTTGCACTTCAGTTCACGAAACTTGCAGGATTTTCATTACTTACATTCAATCTTCTCTGTGCTCCTTGTTTCGCAGCAATCGGTGCTATTAAGAGAGAGATGAACAGCCCTAAATGGACTTGGGCAGCAATTGGATATCAGTGTGGATTTGCTTATGTAGTTTCACTTTGCATTTACAATATCGGTAACCTTATTGCACATGGTACAGTTAATTTCTGGACAATAGTAGCATTTGCACTTGTAATCGGATTTCTTTATCTCTTATTCAGACCATATAAGGAAAGTAATACATTAAAAGTAAATGTAAAAAAGAGTGCTAAGGCATAATTGATAATAAGTTATTTGTTATTGAAAGGGGCAGCTTTATGGGAACAGTAGTCGTTGCAGCAGTGCTTGTCTGCGTAGTAGGATTAATATTAAAAGGAATGCATAAGGACAAGAAAAATGGCAGGTCATCTTGCGGAGGTGATTGCAGCAGCTGTGGCGGCCGCTGTCACAGATAAACGAGAGGGGAACTTATGAGCAAAGAATGTGTTATTCAAAAATTAAAAGACAATGGATGCCGGATAACAAAACAGAGGCTGATATTGCTTGATATTATACTTGAAGGCAATTGCAACAGCTGTAAGGAGATTTATTATAAGGCAGCCAAAAAAGACAGCAGCATAGGCACCGCAACAGTTTACCGCATGATTAACACGCTCGAGGATATAGGCGTGATAAGCAGAAGAAGCATATATGAGATTACGGTTGACGATAATCCGCTTATAAAAAAGTGATTTAAGCAGACAGGCAGGATAATGATTGGATAAATCCATCATTGTCCTGCTTTTTGTTATGTGATATTATTAACAAGGATAAATTGGAGGAAATAGTATGGTTTATAAAGAAAAGTATAGAATAGGAATAGAAGATGTTGCACATAACAGTCAGGCAACTAATAAGGCTCTTCTTTCTATTATGGAAGATATTGCATGTGCCCACTCTGCTGACGTTGGATACGGAGTGCTTGAAGTTGAGACAAAACACAGGGCATGGGTATTGCTTGACTGGAAAATCAAGGTTATAAAGCGTCCTGTATATGGCTGTATAATTGATGCATCAACATGGTCAAGAAAGATTGACAGACTGTGTGCATACAGAGATTTTGAATTAAAAGACGAAGATGGGGAAATACTTGCAATAGGAAGCTCAAGATGGATTCTTACTGATACAGAAAGACGAAGACCGGTAAGGCTTACAGAAGATATAGCTGCATTGTATGAATCAGAAGATAGGGCTGTTTTTGAAGATGAGATTTCAGAACCGGAATATTCAAAAGAAATGTTTGAAAATGCAGAAGAAATGATTTATAACATTCAAAGAAGAGATATTGATATCAATATGCACATGCATAATATCAATTATCTTGATGCTGCATATGAGATGCTTCCTGAAGATGTATATAATAATGAGAACTTCAATCAGGTAAGAATCTGGTACAAACGGGAAATCCGTCCACAGGATGAAGTTAAGTGCAGATATTTATATGAAGATAATATACATTATATAATAATGACAGTTGAAGGAAAAATTCATTCGGTGATTGCACTGTCTTAATAATAGTTTATCATATATTTTTTGTAGTTTTATAGAAAGAAGGAAATTAGAAAATGGAAAGTAATGAGTTAAAAAAGAAAAATATCCAAACAAGCAGAGAAGAAATTGACTATGGTAGTGTCAACCTCAGAAAAGTTGCAGTAATAGGCTGTGGTTTTGTGGGTTCTGCATCAGCATTTGCACTTATGCAGAGCGGCATGTTTTCTGAGATGGTACTTATTGATGCAGACCATGATAAAGCAGAAGGTGAAGCTCTTGATATCAGTCATGGAACACCATTTGCCAGACCTATGAAGATATATGCAGGTGGTTATGACGATATTGTTGATGCGTCAATTATTGTTATAACAGCCGGGGCAAACCAGAAGCCTGGCGAGACAAGACTTGATCTTGTAAAGAAAAATATAGGAATATTCAAAACTATTATTCCTGAAATTAAGAAAAGAGACTGCAAGGGTATTCTTCTTATAGTGGCAAATCCTGTTGACATTCTCACATATACAGCGGTAAAACTCAGCGGATTCCCTGAAAACAGGGTAATCGGTTCAGGTACAGTGCTTGATACAGCCAGATTAAAAGAGGCACTGGGTTCACATCTTCAGGTGGACAGCCGAAGTGTTCATGCATTTATAATCGGTGAACATGGTGACAGCGAGATTGCCGCATGGAGCAGTGCAAATGTATCTGGTATTGATTTGAATGATTTCTGTGAGATGAGAGGTCACTATAATCATCATGAAGCTATGGAAAAGATTGCTAATGATGTTAAAAACAGTGCGTATGAAATTATTGCAAAAAAACATGCAACATATTATGGAATTGCAATGTCTGTAAAGCGTATATGTGAAGCGATTGTACGTGATGAAAAGTCAATAATGCCAATTTCAAGCATGATGCATGGTGAATACGGAATTGAGGATGTGGCACTTTCAATGCCAGCAATTGTAGGTAAGAATGGTGCACAGGGAAAAGTTCCAATTTCTCTCAACTATGATGAGATTACTAAATTACAGGAATCTGCTAAAGCTTTGAAAAAGGTTATTGAAGATAATAAACCTTTTGAATAAATATAAAGCTGAATGGAGTTAAAATCTAATGAAAAGAATTTGGATGTATTTAAAAATGTATAAAAAAGAGTGTGTGCTTGCACCTCTTTTTAAAATGCTGGAAGCGACATTTGAACTGTTTGTTCCACTTGTAGTTTCAGCAATTATTGATGTAGGTATTGCGGGTGCAGACAAGGGATATATTGTAAAGATGTGTTTTGTGCTTGTTGCACTTGCAATAATAGGACTTACATCTTCCATTACAGCACAGTATTTTGCAGCGAAAGCAGCTGTAGGATGTTCTACACAGATGAGACATCATTTGTTTAAACATATACAGAGTCTTTCATTTACTGAGATGGATACAATCGGAACATCCACTCTTATAACAAGAATGACAAGTGATATTAATCAGGTGCAGAATGGTGTAAACCTTGTTTTAAGACTGTTTTTACGTTCGCCATTTATTGTATTTGGTGCAATGATTATGGCTTTTACAATAGATGTTAAGGCTGCACTTGTATTTGTAGGTGCAATTCCTATACTTGCGGTAATTGTATTCGGTATAATGCTTTCGACAAGGCCTTTATACAAGAAAGTTCAGGCTGGTCTTGATAAGATTCTTGGAATAACAAGAGAAAACCTTACTGGTGTGCGTGTAATAAGAGCATTTAATAAGGAAAATGAAGAAGTATACAGATTCAAAAAGTCTAACGAAGAGCTCAATCATCTGCAGAAGTTTGTAGGCAAGATTTCAGGACTTATGAATCCTTTGACATATGCTGTTGTAAATATTTCTATAATCCTGCTTATATGGATTGGAGCTGTACGTGTTAATTCCGGCACACTTACACAGGGACAGGTAGTTGCTCTTTACAACTATATGTCACAGATTCTTGTAGAGCTTATTAAGCTTGCTAATCTTGTTATTAATATCACAAAGGCTCTTGCATGTGCAAACAGGATTGATGGCGTATTTGCAGTTAAATCAAGTATGGCAGATGGAAAACTTGATATATCTGAAACAGGGAAAAATACACAGGTTCCGGCTGTTGAATTTAAAAATGTATGTCTGAAATATGCCGGTGGTGGAGACGAAGCTCTTACAGATATTAACTTTTCAGTTATGCCGGGAGAGACAGTCGGTGTCATTGGTGGTACCGGTTCTGGTAAGTCTTCACTTGTAAATATGATTGCACGTTTTTATGATGCAACAAAGGGCGAAGTAAAGATTAATGGCAGAAATGTAAAAGAGTATAATATAGAGTCGCTTAGAAATCATGTTGCTGTTGTTATGCAGAAAGCACTTTTATTTAAAGGCTCAATTCGTGACAATATGAAATGGGGCAAAAAAGATGCGACAGATGATGAGATAATGGAAGCTCTTGATATTTCGCAGTCAAGGGAATTTGTTGAGAAAAAGGACGGAAAACTTGATGCGTTTATCGACCAGGGAGGAAAGAATCTTTCTGGCGGTCAGAGACAGCGTCTTACTATTGCCCGTGCAATGGTGAGAAAACCTGATATATTAATTCTTGATGACAGTGCATCGGCACTTGATTTTGCAACAGATGCTGCATTAAGAAAAGCAATACGCGGGATGAAGTTATCGCCGACACTTTTCATAGTATCTCAGAGAGCAGCTTCGCTTATGCATGCAGATAAAATTATTGTTCTTGATGATGGCAAAGTTGCAGGAATTGGTACGCATGATGAACTTCTTGCAGGATGCGAAGTTTATCAGGAAATCTATTACTCACAGTTTAAAAAGGAGGCAATGTAATAATGAAAAAAGATTCACAAAAAACCTCCAGCCAGACAGTTAAAAAAGTAATAATAAGGATAAAAAAATACTGGGTATTTTTGATATTATCAATTATTATGGCGACAATAACAGTAGCATCGTCACTGTATGTGCCTATACTTGTCGGTAATGCAATTGATTATATTATTGGACCATCTAATGTTAATTTCAGGCTGATTGCACAGATTCTTGCTGAAATTGGCGTTGTTATAGGAATAACAGCACTTTCACAGTGGATTATGAATATATGTAATAATAAGATTACATATCATGTAACAAGAGATATAAGAGATGAAGCTATAGAAAAGATAGAACATCTGCCATTAAAATATATAGATGGACATTCATACGGTGAGATTGTCAGCCGTGTTATTGCCGATGTAGACCAGTTCGCTGACGGCTTATTAATGGGATTTACACAGTTTTTCTCAGGTGTTATGACAATACTTGGAACACTCGGATTTATGTTATCAATAAATGTTAAAATTACACTTGTTGTAGTTCTTATTACACCGGTTTCATTTTTTGTTGCCAGTTTTATTGCAAAGAGAACATATAAAATGTTCAAGCTTCAGTCAGAGACTCGTGGAGAGCAGACAGCTCTCATTGATGAAATGATTGGAGGTCAGAAAGTTGTAAGTGCTTATTGTCATGAAGAAGAGGCAGTAAGACAGTTTGATGAAATCAATGACAGACTTCAGAAATATTCGCTTAACGCGATATTTTTCTCATCAATAACAAATCCTTCAACAAGATTTGTAAACAGCCTTGTATATGCCGGAGTTGCAGTTACAGGTGCTATATCAGCTATATATGGAAGACTTACTGTAGGACAGCTTTCATGTTTTTTAAGTTATGCGAACCAGTATACAAAACCTTTCAATGAAATTTCAGGTGTTGTAACGGAACTTCAGAATGCTATAGCATGTGCTTCGAGAGTATTTGAACTTATAGAGGAAGAGCCGGAAGCTGCAGAGAGCAGTAATGCGGTTAATCTTGAAAATGTTGACGGACGAGTTGATTTAAATGATGTAGAATTTTCATATGTCCCTGATAAAAAGCTTATTGAAGATTTTAATCTTCATGTAAAAAAAGGTCAGAAAATTGCCATTGTAGGACCTACAGGATGTGGTAAAACAACAATTATCAACCTCCTTATGAGATTTTATGATGTAAACAGCGGCTCAATAGATGTGTCGGGTGTTGATATAAGGGAGCTTACAAGACGTTCACTCAGGGCGGGCTATGGAATGGTTCTGCAGGATACGTGGCTTAAAAGTGGTACAATCCGTGAAAATATTATAATGGGTAGGCCTGATGCAACAGATGAAGAAATAATCGAAGCGGCAAAGGCAGCTCATTCACACGGATTCATAAAACGACTTCCAAATGGTTATGATACAGTAATAGGTGAAGATGGCGGCAGCCTTTCACAGGGACAGAAACAGCTTTTGTGTATAACAAGAGTTATGCTTTGTCATCCACCTATGCTTATTCTTGATGAGGCGACATCGTCTATTGATACGAGAACTGAAATCAAGATACAGAATGCATTTAATAAGCTTATGGAAGGAAGAACAAGTTTTATTGTTGCACACAGACTTTCTACAATCCAGTCAGCAGACGTGATTCTGGTAATGAAAGACGGTCATATTATTGAACAGGGTGATCATGAAGAATTACTTGCTAAGAATGGATTTTATAAGAAACTTTATGAAAGCCAGTTTGCACAATAGAGTAAGAAGGAGTGTGACATTCATGACAATGATTAATAAGGAAAAAGTCCTTAAAGGCGTTGGTAAAGCTGTGGATGCTGCCAATAATGCAGCAGATAAAGCGGCAGCATTTGCAAAGGAAAAAGAACTTGATAAAAAAGCAAAAAACATGGCTCATACACTTGAAGACGGAATAAAGTCAGCAGGCGAGTCGCTTGAAAATCTTTTTAAAAATTAAAAAAATCCTGCTCACCGGTGATGATTGGTGGGCAGGATTTTCTGATATATCCCAGATTGATGTTGACTTATAGGATAAAATGCCTGCCTATGCAACATGCTTATTTATTTTCTTTCATAGCTTTTTTGAATTCAAATGCAAACAGGATTGATGTGAAGCAGACAGCTATAAAATCCGCAACAGGTTCAGCCATGTATACTGCATTGGTCTGATTTGCCTTAAAAATTGCAGGCATAATATATATAAGCGGAATAAGCAGTATAAATTTTCGCATAACAGCAACAATAATTGAATCTTTTGCTTTGCCAAGAGCATTAAATGCCATCTGGCATGCAATCTGAATTCCGAACATAAACATTGAAGCCATGTATATTCTTAAAGCCTGTGATGTAAAACTTAAAAGTGCGTTATCAGATGTGAACATCATCGCAAACATCTGTGGGAACAGCATAACGATTGCCCATAAAATTATAGAATAGCCAAAACTTACCTTTAAGAGCAGCCGGAAAGTTTTACGTACACGGTCATTATTTTTGGCACCGTAATTATAACTCATAATAGGCTGAGCTCCCTGACCAAGTCCCTGAAGCGGAAGCATTGCGAACTGCATTACACTTGTAAGGATTGTCATGGCACCAACGGCAATATCTCCGCCGTATTTTAAGAGTGATGAATTAAAACATACTGATATAATACTTTCGCTTGCCTGCATGATAAAAAGTGAAGAACCAAGAGCAACGCAAGGAAGAATAATCTTTGCATGCAGTCTCAGATTTTCCGGCTTTATTTTAAGGAAAGTCTTTTTGCCAAATAAAAAGCTTAAAACCCATATACATGACAAAGTCTGTGAAATAATTGTTGCGAGTGCGGCACCACGGACACCCATATTCATTCCAAATATAAATACAGGGTCAAGAACTATATTTGCAACGGCACCAATTAAGACAGATAACATGCCGGTTTTTGCAAATCCCTGTGCCGTTATAAATGCATTCATGCCAAGTGTAAGCTGTACAAATATAGTTCCGAGGGCATAAATGTTCATATAATTGACAGCGTAGGAAATTGTATTTTCACTTGCACCAAATGCGAGCAGGAAAGTTTTATTTCCTATAAGTAGAATAATTGTAAGAATTATTGATAGTATAATCTGAAGAGAAAAGCAGTTACCGAGAATTTTCTGAGCGGTATCTGTGTCTTTCTTTCCCATGTAAATAGATGCACGAGGGGCACCACCATTTCCGACAAGTGCCGCAAATGCCGATATTATCATAATAAGCGGCATACACACACCGACTCCGGTAAGGGCAAGAGCACCAACATCTTTTATATGTCCGATATACATTCGGTCAACTATGTTATAAAGCATGTTGATAAGCTGGGCGGCAACAGTAGGAAGAGCGAGCTTTAATAAAAGTCTGCCTATAGGCTGTGTGCCGAGGAAATCTTTATTATTATCCATATTTTTTCTCCTTTTTATGAAAATGCAATTGTAGCGGACGTTCTAAAGTCTATTTTAAAAAGCAAAGTAACTTTACTATACACTTTTTACATAAAATTTACAAGTATTACCAAACTGACCATATAAAATAAATGTAGTTTGACACTATAAATAATATCAGATATAGAGTAATCTTCGTGGAAAGGAATTCAGAAGATAATAATTCCTCAAAAAAATAGAAATAGAAAAGGGAGAATCATTATGGAAAAATCAAAGGATTATGTAAAGGTCCTTGCACAGGCAGCTTTATGTGCAGCATTATGTTATGTCGGAGCAACATTTATAAAGATTGATATTCCTGTTGGAACAGAAAAGACAATGTTCCATTTTGGTAATACTTTCTGTGTGCTTGCAGCTCTTCTTGTTGGCGGTCCATGGGGAGGGCTTGCTGGAGCAGTCGGAATGACAATCAGTGATTTGACAACATCATACGTTACAAGTGCACCTAAGACATTTGTTCTTAAACTTTGTATCGGTCTTATTGTAGGTCTTGTTGCACACAAAGGCTTTAAACTTTCAAAAGAACATTCAGCAAAATATGTAACTATGGCAACAATCGTATCAAGTGCGGCAGGAATGGTATTTAATATATTTGCAGATCCAATTGTTGGATATTTTTACAAGACATATATTCTTGGAGTTCCACAGGATTTATCTAAGGCACTTGCAAAAATTGGTGCGTTGACAACTTCTGTTAATGCAGTGATAGCTGTAATATTTGCATCAGTTATTTATCTTATTTTAAGACCTGTTCTTAAAAAGAGCGGTATGTTAAGAGAAATGTAATTTATATATAAGTTTATGTGAGACTGTAAAAGTCAATATGGGAATGCCGGTTCAGTTAAA
>ENA-OROU01003145-OROU01003145.1-human-gut-metagenome-genome-assembly--contig:-NODE-3145-length-10884-cov-2.913658_pt1 | contig 10884 bp, 9 predicted proteins | sample MGYA00242131_ERZ509054 | MGnify/ENA primary metagenome ERZ509054 (study PRJEB26280, sample SAMEA2338749) | human gut metagenome | biome: human gut; feature: human-associated habitat; material: faeces... | reverse complement strand
TTTGGAACAGGGCTATTAAATTTAGACTTAATGGGAGAAAGAATAGTAGTAGTAGGAAAAAACAGATATGAATGGTGTATAAGCTATTTAGCAACTACATGTAGCAACATGGTAATAGTACCAATAGACAGAGCATTACCAGATATAGAAATGCAAAGACTAATAGAAAGAAGTGAAGCAACAGCAATAATTTTCGACGAAAAATATTTAGAAACAGTAAAAAAAGTACAAGAAAAAGAAAACAGCAGCTTAAAAATACTAATATGTATGGATAATATAAAAGAAAAAGGAATACAAACATTCCAAGAAGTGCTAGAAGAAGGAAGAAAAGAAATACTAGCAGGAGACAAAAAATACGACAACATAGAAATAGACGAAAACAAAATGGCAATAATGCTATTCACATCAGGAACAACAAATGAGCCAAAAGCAGTAATGCTATCACAAGCCAATATATGTGCAAACATAAGCAATATAGCATGTTGGGTAAAATTATACCCAACAGATGTATTACTATCATTTTTACCAATACATCACACATTTGAATGTACAATAACATTTTTATACGGATTTTACAGTGGAAGCCAAGTAGCATTTTGTGACGGACTAAAACATATCCAACAAAATCTAAAAGAATACAAAGTAAGTGTATTTGTAGCAGTACCATTAGTATTAGAAACAATGTACAAAAAAATCCAAAAAGCAATAGAAGAAAAAGGAAAAACAGGACTAATAAACAAAATGACAAAAATATCAAACACACTATTAAAAGCAAAAATAGACATAAGAAAAATAGTATTCAAACAAATACTAGACAATTTTGGAGGACATCTAAGAGTAGTGCTATATGGAGCAGCACCAATGAACAAAGCAACAATAATAGGATATAACAACTTAGGAATATCATTAATACAAGGATATGGACTAACAGAAACATCACCAGTAGTAACAGCAGAAACAGACAAAGAAAAAAGACCAGGCTCAATAGGACTAGCATTACCAAACTTAAATCTAAAAATAGAAAATCCAGACAACGAAGGAGTAGGAGAAATAACAGTAAAAGGACCAAGTATAATGTTAGGATATTACAAAAATCCAGAAGAAACAAAAAAAGTGCTAAAAGAAGGATGGTTCAGCACAGGAGACTATGGATATAAAGACAAAGACGGATTTGTATATATAACAGGAAGAAAAAAAGACATAATAGTACTAAAAAACGGAAAAAATGTATATCCACAAGAAATAGAATTTTTAATAAACAAAATACCATATGTATCAGAATCATTGATATACTCAAGAGACAAAGACACAACAGACACAATGCTATGTGCAAAAATAGTATATGACAAAGACACAATAAAACAAATGATAGGAGAAAAAACAGAAGAAGAATACAAAGAAATAATATGGCAAGAAGTAAAAAATATCAATCAAGAATTACCAATATTCAAGAAAATTAAAAATATCACAATAACAACAGAACCATTAAAAAAGACAACAACACAAAAAGTAAAAAGATATGAAGAATTAAAAGACTTGACTTAAGTTGATGCTTTTGGGGCTGGACTGCTGTTTTTGGGGTCGGAGGAATAAAAACATTGCTTTTGGGTAATGTTTTTTTGCTCCGTCCCCAAAAACATCAGTCCGGCTCAAAAAACATCAGCTTATAAAAAAGAATAAAAAAGAAAAAAATGGAAAAACTAAAAAAGAAAAAGTTAAAATTCTTCTAAATACTAATTTACAGTTTATTGAACCAACTGAATATTTAATTACATATCCTATTACTTTTACTATACTTGAATATAAAGTAAATGAGATTAGCAATAAACCATTTTACATTAAAGAGTGCAAAGAAAAGTATAATTTGAAAGAAATTGAAACTTTTTTAAGAAATCTTTAATTTTTGACTATACTTTTTGCGTTTAAGTGAGGAAACATATGAGAGGTATATTAATATTTCTCAAAATTTAAGGAAAGGAGGAAAAATATGAGATGTGGAGTTTATGTAAGAGTTTCTACTGATGACCAAAGAGATAATGGTTATTCTATTGATTCTCAACTTCGAATGATTAAAGAATATTGTGAAAAGAATGATTATAATATTGTAGATGTATACAATGATGCAGGACATTCTGGAAAAGATTTAATGAGACCTGAAATGCAAAGATTACTTAAAGATATCAAATCCAAGAAAATTGATAAGTTAATTGCTATTAAAGTAGATAGATTAACTAGAAACAATTATGATGGTTTTTGGTTACTTAATTACTGCGAAGAACACGATGTTAAGATTGAATTAATACTTGAGCCTTATGATGTATCTACTGCTAATGGCGAAATGATATTTGGTATGAATTTAGTATTCGGTCAAAGAGAACGATCGGTATAACTTATAAAGAACAAATTAATAAAGAAAAATTATTAGAATTAGAAAAAGATTATACCGTTATGTCATTAGTAAAAATGGAGAATAATCTATATTCGGAAGAAGAATTAAATAACTATATCGATTTAATGAAAGAACATTTCTATGTAGGTGGAGTTATAAATTGTCCTTATGTTGAAAGTAATAATATAGTTGATACTTTAATTCTAATACCAAAAACTGAATTAATAAATGTTTAAAATTAAGAAAGGAATGATAAAATTATAGAAATAAAATATACAAGACAAGGAGATTATTTAATACCAAATTTATATTTAGAAAATGATGAAGATTGTGGAAGAATTGGCAAATATGGAATACTAAGATTACACTTTATTGCTCAAAATAAACAAGCACTTTATGAGGCACTTTTGATGACAAATAAACTAACTCATCATCTTCTTTTAGTCAGTGATTCTTGTGAAAGTTTATACAAAATACTAATATAAGATTATATAAAAAATGATGAAAGACTGTCTTAAAAAAGAAAAGAATTAAATCCATTAGAATGGACGAAATTAATGAATAATTACAAAAATATGGCTGAAGAAATAGTCTTAAATGAATATGTTTTTGTATAAATAATCTCAAAAAAAGAGGAAAAAATTATCAAAATAATTGAATCCTCTTTTTATATTATTCTTAATATGAGAGTATAAGTCGTGTCTAGCAAGCACTGAATTTATACTCCCGCATAAATTCTATTATGGGAATTCCCAGACCCTTTGCTAAAAAAAGTTTTAATAAAATTATTAAAAAATATGATATCACCCATTTTTTCTGGATGCCATTGAACAGCAATAATATTTCCATTTTCTATTGCCTCAATTGTTCCATCTTCAGCAATTGCAGATACTATAAAATTATTTGCTAATTTTTTAATAGATTGTTTATGAAATGAATTTACTTCAATACATTCTTCTATATTGTATGTATTACTTAAAAAAGTTTGTTTTTTAATTTTTATTGTATGTAATGCATCTTTCAAATTATGATTTTCTATTTTTTGGTTTAAGCTACCTCCAAAACAAACATTTATAGATTGAAGTCCTCCACAAATTCCTAAAATTGGTTTATTTGCACTTGAAAATAATTCAATTGCTGATTTATCTAATTTAAATTCATCAATATCATAATTTTTTTCTGGAATGGGTTCTTCATTATAATAATGTGCTGGAATATCGATACAACTTCCTGTTACAATAAGTCCATCGCATATCTCACATACTTTTTCTAAATTTTTATCTGAAACAATTGGAAATAATAATATATTTAACTTGTCAAATATATCTTTATAATGTTTAGTTAAATAATATCTGTAGTTAAAAGGTTCTTCTTCCTTTACATTTTCAAATCTCTCAATTATTGCTAATATCATTTTTATACTCCTTTATATTTCTAATTTTATAGTATATATCATACCAACTATATGCTCTTGTTATATTATCAAATTCAAAATTTCTATTATATGGATAATCAAATATTATTATATTAGTTTTGCCAATTAATTTTCTTAAATTATTTGGATCATCTTCAATCATAATATCTATACAATTATTTTGGCAATATTCCCCTTTGTTTTTTACATCAAAAACAATTTTATCATAATAAATATTATTATCCTTTAACCATTTTTTTGTAATACTTTCTACTTCTTTCTTTAGAGAATTAGAAAACCATTCATCATTATTTCTTCTGGCTGTAATTATATATATTTCGTTACCTTCATTTTTAAGTTTTTTTATAACTTCAGCTGAGTGTTTCTTTGCTGGTAATGTAATAACTAAATCTTTTCTATATTTATTCCAAAATTTATGTGCTATATCTTCTCCCCATAAAAACATATCTGTAGTATCTATTACATTTATATTTTCTAATTTATATTTACCTAATTCATTGCAAAATTTAGTTCCATAATCTATACAAAAATTATACTGTGAATTTAAAACACCATCAATATCTATTCCTATTTTCATTTATTCCTCCAAAAGTTATAATCTAATAAAAATTATACTATAAAATAATAAAACTTTCCACACTCCCATTGAAATTTAATAATAATTCATATATAATATTTTTAGAAAGAGGACGTTATGGTTCGTAAGCTGATGCTTAACCGCTCCATAACGATAATAAACAAAAACCATCCTATAAAATAGGGTGGCTTTAAAATAAAATATTACTATCTAAAGAAATACAAACACCATGCAAATAATTTAAAATACCAGCATCAGTACCAAAATCAAACTTCAAAAAATAATTACAAAGCATTTGAGTTTTCTTTCCAAACATTTTATTAATTTCATTTTTACCATATTTACCATCACCAATAATAGGAAAACCAAGAAAAGCAAGATGAGCCCTAATTTGATGAGTTTTTCCAGTTTCAATTTGTACATCTAAAAGAGAGGTATTATCATTTCTCTTTTCCAAGACAGTAAAAGAAGTAACGATTTTAACATAACCTTTTTTTGGTACATCAGAAATATAAACTAGAGATTTTTTATTATCTTTAAATAAATATGCAACATCTCTTTTATGGGTAACATTGGGAATACCATAAACCATTGCAAGATAATGCTTTTCAATTTCGTGATTTTTAAATTTATCAAATAGAATATTTAAAGCAGTTTCATTTTTTGCAAATAAAACTAAGCCAGTAGTATTTCTATCAATTCTATGGCAGGGCATTGGTTTAAAAGAAGAAGTGCTATATTTTTTATGAACTAAATCTGTTAGAGAATTAGTTCCAGTTACTTCAAGATTCGAAGGCTTATTAATAACTAAAATATTTTCATCTTCAAAAACAATATCTAAATTAATAGAAGATTGTTTATTTTCTAAAAATTCATCTGTAATATAAACTAGAATTTCATCTCCATCATAAATAATAGTATCTTTATTAACTCTTTTTCCATTAATTTTTATATCTCTTTTTCTAAGTAAATTAGAAAAAATACCAAAAGTTAAACCTGGCACATTATCTAATAAAAATTTATTTAATTTTTTTTCATTATATTTTTTATTTACAATTAACTTTTTCATAAAAATATTATACAGGAAAATAAATAAAATATCAAGAAAAAGGCAATAGAAATATAATATTACAAATAATAGGAAAAAAATAAATTTATGTAAAAAGATTGCACGGAATTGATTGAAAATACTGAAAAGTAATAAAAGAAGTGTGTAATAAATATATTAACTACAAGGAGGTGTTGCATTATGGCAATGAGTCTTGAACAGACAGACCACTTTTTACGTCATGTAAAAATGCATGCAGATGAAGTGAAATTAGGAACTTTTAAAAAAGATAAAGAAGACTATCTAAAAAAACTAAAAGAAGCACAAAAAGTTGCATTAGAGATGAGCCATGATATGATCTATATATTAAGACTTAGAAAGTTCAAAGGATATGAAAATGCAGATTTTTCTTTCAATATCAAATTGCCAGATGATTGGAAAAATCATGAATTTAGAACTTTTGATTGTCAGTCATTTAGGATTGGTTGTAAGTTGAGAATGGCTTTAGAGATGGGAATTGATGAAAGAAACTTAAGAATAGATGTTAAAGAACTAGAAGAACAGATGAAAGTTCTTGGTGATGCCATACAAGACTCAGAAGTCCTTATAAAGATGTTAGAATAACATTTTTATAAAAATTTAATACCCTAAACCAAAAATTGTAATAATGTTTGGTTTTAGGGTATTTTTCAATTTGTACCACTTGATTTTTAAACAAAAATGAAGTATAATCAAAAACGTAAAAAAGAGAAAAGACTATATAAAATTATATCTAGTCATAAGAAAGGAAGAACAAAATGAAAGCAATAGAAATAAGAAATAAATATTTAAACTTTTTTAAAGAACATGGTCATACAATAATACCATCAGCACCATTAATACCAGAAAACGACCCATCAGTATTATTCACAACAGCAGGAATGCAACCACTAGTACCATATTTATTAGGAGAAAAACACCCATCAGGAACAAGACTAACAGACTATCAAAAATGTGTAAGAACAAATGACATAGAAGAAGTTGGAGACAATAGACATTTAACATATTTTGAAATGTTAGGAAACTGGTCATTAGGAGATTACTTCAAAGAAGAATCAATTCAAATGAGTTTTGATTTCCTAACAAAAGAATTACAAATTCCAGTAGAAAAATTATCTGTAACAGTTTTTGCAGGAGACGAAGATTGTCCAAGAGACACAGTTGCAGCAGAATGTTGGAAAAAAGCAGGAATATTAGATGGTCATATTTATTATTATGGAAAAGATGACAACTGGTGGATTGCTGGAGAAGAAGGACCATGTGGACCAGATACAGAAATGTTCTACGATACAGGAAAACCAGCATGTGGACCAGATTGTCAACCAAGTTGTGACTGTGGTAAATATGTTGAAATATGGAATAATGTTTTCATGGAATATTTTAAAGACAAAGACGGAAATTATTCAAAATTATCACAAAGAAATGTTGATACTGGACTAGGACTAGAAAGAATGGCAATGTTATTACAAGGAAAAGAAACACCATTTGATACAGAATTATTTAAACCAGTAATGGACAAACTATTAGAATTACAAAAAATAGATAACATAGAAAGCAGAAGAATAATTGCAGAACACTTACGTTCAAGCATGATGATAATATCTGATGGTGGTAGACCAAGTAATGTAGATAGAGGTTATATCTTAAGAAGGTTAATACGTAGAATGGTTAGACATATGAATAAACTACAAATCAATTTAGATGAAATATCAACATTAATAGATATCAATGTTGAAAACCTAAAAGAAATGTACCAAGAACTAGAAAAAAATGCAGAAACAATAAAAAATGTAATAATTGAAGAAAAAGATAAATTTGTAAAAACACTAGCACATGGTGAAAAAGAATTTGAAAAAGAAATGAATAGAGCAAAACAATCTGGAAAAGATAAAATAGAAGGAAACGTTGTGTTTAAATTATATGATACATACGGATTCCCACCAGAAGTTACAAGTGAACTTGCAAAAGAAAATGGAATGACTGTTGACATGAAAGAATTTGATGAATTATTCAAAGCTCACCAAGAAAAATCAAGACTAGGTTCAGAACAAAAATTTAAAGGCGGACTTGCTGAACAAAATGATACAACAATAGCATACCATACAGCAACACATCTTTTAAATGCAGCATTAAAAGTAGTATTAGGACCAGAAACACATCAAAGAGGTTCAAACATAACAACAGAAAGAATGAGATTTGACTTCAACTGTGATCACAAATTAACAGATGAAGAAAAACAAAAAACAGAGGATTTAGTAAATGAATGGATCAAAGAAGCTCTTCCTGTAACAGTAGAAGAAATGTCAAAAGAAGAAGCTGTAAAATCAGGAGCTGAATGTATGTTTATAGAAAAATACCCAGACATAGTAACAGTATATTCAATAGGAAATGTATCAAAAGAACTATGTGGTGGACCTCATGTAAAAAACACAAGTGAAATTGGAAAATTCAAAATAAAAAAAGAAGAAGCGAGCTCTGCAGGAGTTAGAAGAATAAAAGCAGTTATTGAAAAATAGAAAAAAGGGAAAAGGGGACGCCCATTTTTCCCTATAAAAAATTTCCCTATATTAAAAAAGTATATAAAAACAAGGAGAGGGAAAAAAGGGCGTCCCTTTTTCCCTTTTCCTTATTTGAAAGGAAGAAAAAAATGGAAGATTGTTTATTTTGCAAAATAATAAAAGGAGAAATTCCTTCAACAAAAGTATATGAAGATGAAGACATACTAGCATTTAACGATATAAATCCAGCAGCACCAATTCATATATTAGTAATACCAAAAAAACATATAGAATCATTAGCACATATGCAAAAAGAAGATGAAGCTATAGTGGGAAAAATATATGGAGTTATTAATAAAATAGCAGAAGAAAAAGGCTTCAAAGATAATGGCTATAGAGTAATTGTAAACTGTGGAAAAGATGCTGGACAAGAAGTAATGCATTTACATTTTCACGTTTTAGCTGGTGCAAAATTTGGAGATAAAATTGTGTAATTAATAATTGTAAAACTTAAGAAAATATGTTATAATAAAAACATAGAGTAAAAGTACGGAGGTAAAAAGTTATGTTTGAAAGTAAATATAGTAAAGTATTAACTATAGTATTAGTTATAGTAATAGTAGCAATACTTGGATTATTAGGATTTTTAGGATATGACTATTATAAAAAATATTCAACAACAAAACAAGCATCAGAATTTGTAAATAGTTATCAAGGAGATGTGACAACAGGTGATAGTGGAAATACAACAACTGGTACAGACAATAATGAAGTAACAAATACTACATTAGATGGATTAGATGAAACACCAAAAACTGGAACAAACTCAAATTCAAGTACTGGTTCAAAGAAAACCTTTAAAGGATTTACAACAGTTGGAACAATGAAAATTCCAAAAATAAATTTTGAATATCCAATATTAGAAAAAATGTCAACACAAAGTTTAGCAACATCAGTAGTTGCACTATACCCAAGTGGAGACAATATAAATCAACCAGGAAATACAGTAATAGTAGGACACAACTATAGAAATGGATTATTTTTCTCTAACTTAAAAAAATTATCAGTTGGAGATAAAGTATATATAACAGATTATAGAGGAACAAGCATAACATATACAATATATAACAAATTCGAAGCATCAGAGTCTGACACATCATTCTATGATAGAGATACAGCAGGAAAAGCTGAAATAACATTATCAACTTGTACAGATGCAAGTAATGATCAAAGAACAATTATTTTTGCAAAACAAGATTAAAAATAAAATAAAGGAATTTTTCGAAATTCCTTTATTTTTTGTTTCAAATTGTATATAATACAAATTGTATATAAAAAACACAAAGGAGAGAATGCAACATGAATAAAGAACAAGCCGAAAAGAGAATACAAGAATTAAGAGAAAAAACAGAATATTATGCGAAAAAATATTATGATGACGACAACCCAGACATATCAGATTTCGAATATGATATGTTAATGGTTGAATTAAGAAATTTGGAAAAGGAATACCCAGAATTTATATCAAAAGAATCTTTAACTCAAAAAGTAGGTGGACATGTAAAAGAGGGGTTTGAAAAAGTAACACATGAAGTTCCTTTACAAAGTTTACAAGATGTTTTTAGTTTAGAAGATATAGAAGATTTCTGCCATAAAATGGAAGAAAAGGCAGTTGAAAACGGAATTAAAGAAGTAAAATATGTAGTAGAAACAAAAATAGATGGATTATCATCAGCCTTAGAATACAAAAATGGAAAATTCGTTAGAGGTGCAACTAGAGGAAATGGATTAGTTGGCGAAGATGTAACGCAAAACTTGAAAACAGTAAAAACAATCCCTATGGAAATAAATGATAAAATAGATATAACAGTACGTGGAGAAGTATTTATATCAAAAAAAGATTTCGAAGAAATGAACCAAGAAAGAGAAGAAAATGAAGAAGAATTATTCGCAAATGCACGTAATGCAGCAGCAGGTTCATTAAGACAATTAGATAGCAAAATAACAGCTAAAAGACCACTTGATATATATATATTTAATGTACAAAAAATAGATGGAAAAGAATTTAACTCACACTTTGAAGAACTTGAATATTTAGAAAAATTAGGATTTAATGTAAACCCTGTGCGTATACCATGTGAAACAATAGAAGAAGTAAAAGATGCAATTAGAAAAATTGGAGATATGAGAGAAAATCTAACATTTGGAATAGATGGAGCAGTTATAAAAATAGATGATCTAAAATTTAGAGAGATATTAGGAACAACAGTAAAAACACCAAGATGGGCAATTGCATATAAATATCCACCAGAACAAAAAGAAACCATACTAAAAGATATAGTATGTCAAGTAGGAAGAACAGGTGTAATCACACCAATGGCAATACTAGAACCAGTAAAAGTTGCAGGGTCAACAATATCAAAAACAACATTACACAACGAAGATTTCATAAAAGAAAAAGGGTTAAAAATAGGAGATACCGTAGTAATACAAAAAGCAGGAGATGTAATACCAGAAATAGTAAAAGTTGTAGAAGAAAAGAGGACAGGAGAGGAAAAAGACTTTGAAATGCCAAAAATATGCCCAGTATGTGGAGCAGAAGCTGTAAGAGAAGAAGGAGAAGCAGCAGTAAGATGTACAGGAATTGAATGTCCAGCAAAACTATTTAGAAACTTAGTTCACTTTGTATCAAGAGAAGCAATGAATATAGATGGACTTGGAGAAAATATAATTCAACAATTACTAGATAGAGAATTAATTCATAACATATCAGACATATATGAATTAAAATTTGAAGATATAGCATCACTAAAAAAGAATGGAAAGAAATTTGCACAAAACCTAATAGATAGTATAAATGCAAGTAAAGAAAATGATTTATATAGATTAATAACAGCA
>ENA-OROU01003138-OROU01003138.1-human-gut-metagenome-genome-assembly--contig:-NODE-3138-length-10898-cov-3.083464_pt1 | contig 10898 bp, 8 predicted proteins | sample MGYA00242131_ERZ509054 | MGnify/ENA primary metagenome ERZ509054 (study PRJEB26280, sample SAMEA2338749) | human gut metagenome | biome: human gut; feature: human-associated habitat; material: faeces... | reverse complement strand
GGCCCGGAACACGGGGGCCATGCTGTACCGTTCCGGGACGATATACTCCCCGTTATGGTCCGTGTAGATCTTCGCCCGGCGCTCCTGGCCATCCCGGCGGAATGTCACCGTTTTGGCTGTGCGCTTGACGATCTCCACCACGAAAACACAGTTGTGATCACAGGCGCTGGTGGTGTAATAAGATTTTCCGACTTCAAAAGTGGACATTCTGGAAACCCCCTTGATTTATTCGCCTTACTCTTGTAAAATCAGGGTGGGCCGGCGTAAGGCTGCCGGCCGCCCTGTTTGGGTTTGGTGCGCGGTTCACTTGCGAGGTGGGGCCGCGCACCGCTTTTTATGCCTTGACCTTGCTATCCCGCACGATCTTTGCGGCGGCCGCAGGGTCCGAGGCGGTGGCCTCAATCAGTTTTGCGATATTCTCTAAAAACTGATTGAGTTCCGCTGTGGTCATTTCGTCCATTCCCTCACTTCCTTTCGTAAGGGGCTGGCCGCCCCTGCCTTACGAGTATTATTATATACTTGAACAAGTATATTTGCAAGAGTGAACCTGCACAAACTTACACAAGTATATTTGTGCAGATTATATACTTGAACAAGTACACAAAAGGCGCTATAATACAGGAAAAGGAGGCGATCCCATGGAAGGAACAAAGGGGACGGCGGCGACCAGAGCAAAAAACAAGTATGCGGCCGCGAATTATGAGAGGCTTTCCCCCTTCGTGAAGAAAGGGAAAAAACAGCGGTACAAGGACGCGGCGGCGGCTGGAGGATATAGCAGCCTGAATGAATTTATAGAAACCGCCATGGACCGCCTGGCGGACGAAATCCTGGGGAAAGAGTAACGGCACCACACGCGCCGGTGTAGGGGCCGCCCAAGGGCACCCCGCCGGAATAATCATTTTTTCTTTGTTCAGACTATTACCACGGGTTTTCACCTGATCCCGTGCTAAAGTTAAGAAAAAGTCTGGTTATTCCCACACGGAGGCGCGGCGGTGAAGAAATTTCTATATCACGGGAAAAAGAATATCTGCGGGGACCGCATACGCATGGCGAGGCTGGGGAAACGGCTATCACAAACGGACCTGGCCCGCCTCCTCCAACTGGAGGGCGTCCAGATGGAGCGGGACGTGATCAGCCGGATGGAGATGGGGGATCGCCTGGTCACGGATTATGAGGTGGTCACAATAGCGGAGGTCCTGGACGTGCCCGTGTTATGGCTATTAGGGAAAGAATGAGAGCGGCCGGCGTGAAAATCACGCCGGCCGTTTTTCCGCGCAAAGGGGGAAAATATGAACTACAAAGGGTATCACCATCTAAAATGGGAGGACCGCCTGAAAATCGAGGGGGCGCTGAAAACCGGGGGCAAGCCTGCGGAGATCGCGGAAATGCTGGGGGTTTGCGTCAAGACCATATACAACGAAATCAAGCGGGGCCTATGCCTCCAGCAGAAAGAGGGATACATATTCCAGGAGGAATACTGCGCGGAGGTGGCGGAGCGGAAGTACCAGGAGCATTTAAGGGCCAAGGGGCCGGAGATCAAACTGGGCCGGGATCATGCTTTCGCCAACTTCGTGGAGCGGAAGATCATAGAAGAACACTATTCCCCCGGGGCGGTGCTGGCCTATATCGAGGCGGCCGGCCTGGAGTTTGAAACCCATATCTGCGAAACAACCCTTTATTCCTACATATACCGGGGGGACGTGTTCCTGGAACTGACGGAGGAACACCTGCTGTATAAAGGGGAGCGGCGGCGGGACTACGAGCAGCGGGAGCGGGCCAAAGAGGCCCCCGGGGACACCATCGAGGACAGGCCGCCAGAGGTCCGGGCGCGGAATACGTTTGGACACTGGGAAATGGACAGCATTATGGGGCCGGTGGGGTCAAAGGCGGCCCTGCTGGTGCTGACCGAGCGGCTGACGCGGTGGGGGCTTGTGATCCGGGTCCCGGACCATACAGCGGAAAGCGTGGTCCGGGCGCTGAACCGGGTGGAGCGGAGGATGGGAAAGCGGTTCCGGGAAGTGTTCCGCACCATCACCGTGGACAACGGCAGCGAGTTCATGGACTGCGCCGGCCTCCAGCGATCATACCGGCTGAAAGGCCCGCGGACGAAAATATATTACTGCCACCCCTATTCCCCACAAGAGCGCGGGAGCAACGAGAACATGAACCGGATCCTGCGGCGGTGGTTCCCAAAGGGGACCAACTTCGACCAGGTGACGGAGGCGGAGGTGGCCCAGGCGGCGGAGTGGATGAACAACTATCCGCGCCGGATCCTGGGGTGGAGATCCGCCGGGGCCGTGTTCGAGGAGTACGTGGCCGCCTGAAAATCTGAACAGCGGGAGCGGGACGGCCGGGGCCGGGTTTTGGCCGCCGGTGATTTTTCACGCCCTGGGATCGCCGGGAACGGGAGAAAAAGGCCGCTCCACCATGGTGGAGCGGCCCCAGTATACCACACGTCAAAAATTTTTCTTGATATTTTGTAATTTATCCTTGACTTTTTCAGGCTCTGCGATTATACAAACGGCTATTGACTTTATTATGATCCTCTGTTATAATTAACGAATCAAGTTAGACTGAAGAAACACCCGGGATCGTTATCTATTATTGTATAACGTTATACGGGCAGAGGGTATACTACCATTTTGGGTATACTTATAGCCCAAATTATTTAGTGCATAGGAGGAAAAGCAATGTGCTGTATCCGCATAGATTCACGTGAGTTAGTTGGAAATCTGCTGGGATGCCCTAAGTTGAGCACTGAGATGCATATTTCCATGGGAGATGTTGCTACGTATTGCAACAGATTAAAGCAAGTATTACCCGGGTATGTGTTCTTTGAAAATTCGCCAAATGAAATTGTCGAGGGCGTTCAACAATGGAATGATTTTGCCAAATGGGATCCATCTCAGAAGTACTTTTCTCTGATGGGAGAGAAAAAGCCTGACCTGAAGAAGGTGAACGCGATTTTCCCAGACTATATTTCTAAAACCATAGAAACATTTACCGATTTTTTCCTAATTACTCAAAATGGACAAGAAAACTTTTCTGACTTTGCGAAACGGAAATTAAACATCGCAGAAGTACCTGCTCTCGCATAAATATAAACTTGAAAAGCTTTGGCTGACTTAGTAAAAAGCCGAGGCTTTTTCTTGCATTTTTAGCAATTTTAAAAAAAGATACAAGAAATTTCTATCGAGTGATTTCTCTATAGCAGGAGGAATAAAAATGTATGAATATGCCTGGTCAGAGATGGTTCAAATTCGTGATGCAGTTCACGGATATATTTTGATCCCAAAGCCCATTGTAAAAAAGATTATTGACTGTTCAGAGTTTCAACGTCTCAAGAACATCCAGCAAACGGGGATGGGTGTTCTGTATCCTTCTGCTACTCATGATAGATTCACCCATTCCTTGGGAGTTTATCACCTGGGATGCCGAGCGTATCGAGCTTTTCGAGACAATTTAAAAAACGTAACCAGCCTAACAGCGCGTACTACTTCAGCAAATCCGGTCAGTTATTTTGAACTGATCGGTGAACAACAATGGATTCGCTGGGAACTCCTTTTTCAGTTAGCCTGTCTTCTCCACGACTGTGGCCACGCGCCTTTTTCTCACACTCTAGAATTTGTGTATGACTTAGATTTGGACAGAGGGAAACGATCTTTCAGTACACAGGGATTGACCGCTTTTTTCGCAAAAAAAAATACGGGAAATTACAGCTCGCGTTTTCTGCGAGATTTAAGAACTCCAAATGGGTTTAAGGGTGCGCCCCATGAGCGGATGAGTGCGTTGTACTTAACCAAAGCCCCTTTTTATAACGCCATAAAAGAACTTCTAAAAAGCTGGTATTGTCACCACAATTTAGATTCCTTACTTTCAAAATTTGATGAAATCATTTTTGATGACCTGGAGTTTATGTGCCGGATGATCACGGGATGCAAGTACCAATATGCAAAATGGAAAACTTACGTCTGGAACTGCGCTAATGCTTTTGCTTTTATGGAAAAGCCACCGGTTCCCTCTTGCACTGTAATAGAAAAGAAGGAGCAACAGTGGAAACTGGAGCTCCAAATTCGCAATTGCATCATTCAGATGCTTAACTCTCCACTTGATGTAGATAATCTAGATTATACTGTGCGCGACGCCCATATTTCTGGCTACGAAAGCCAACAGATTGATTTAGAGCGCTTGCTCTCCGCATTCACTGTAATTAATGGATTGGAATTTCAAAATGAGGAAGTTTCATTCACCCAGTTGGACGGACCAGCCTTTATTCGGAAATTTGAGGGAAATATCGATGCCTATATTTTCGGCGCATGTGAGATGGAGTCTCTAGACCCTTTGTCATCACAACTAATTCGTGTAGAAGGAAAATTAGATCTGGTGGGAGAAAGTTTCCCAGACAAGTGCTTAGTAAAAGAGCGGGGGTACTTTTTTACCGAACCAGGTTTTCAGGCAAATGTGGTAGGAAGCAAAATAAGGCTAAAACCTCCTGCTTCTTATAATGAGACTGCTTTATTTCTGCGCGGATATAAATGTGATGAGGAAAACAAGTCTGTTTTTGGGGGAACGTTGGATGGTGTTCTGTATGGAGTTCGTACTAAAGCTGAGAATGGCGGTCAAGAGCGAATTGAGTTTGCTTTTAAAAAAAGCTGTTTAAGTGTTTTGCAAAGTGCTGTTGATGCCAGAAATTATGAATACCGTTGGATCTACGCTCACCATACCGCCAGCTATCAAAACGATTTTCTTCTTATCTATCTTTTAGATCGGTATGTGGGATATCTTTTGCGCCATGGAGTCATTCCAGGGTATAATGGAGTCATGGAATCTTTAAGTATATTTTCCAAACAGCTACCCCATGACTCTTCTCAGTTAGAACGACAAAATTCTCAGCTTCTCGAAATTGCCATGGTGTATCTTTTCGCCTTGAGCGAGAAAGGTGAGGAGGGAGAGTTGTACTATAAATACCTCTTCTCTGGCCGGGATTTGCGGGATGTACCTAGGTATCTTCAAAAGGTTAAATGCTGTTTGGATAGTGCAGTATATCTAGCTCATGATGCCATTTCCCCGTGTGCTCGATCTGTTATTACCACCTTAGTAAAAGCATTGCTCGTCTGTTTTCAAACCTGTGTACTTTCTTCAAGCCGTTGGGGCCCTAAAGATATTCCAAAAGACTTAGAAGTGAAACTAATTAAGTTGACAGAGAAAATCTTAGATGTTTTGGAACATCTTCCAGTTGACTTATCCTCAAGCGATGAACTAAAAAAATGGGAAAAGGCTATTCGAAAGAATAGTAGCCGTATTAAATATCGCGACATGGCATTGATTCAAGATCTTCTTGCGTTCGACAATCCACAAAAAATTAACCACCATATCTTTTACCGGTCCACTGATATGGACCTTCTGAGTTCCTACAAAACTCTTTATCAACATTTCTCTGTTCAGGAGAATCAGGGACGCTTAGAAAAAGGTAATCGGGAATTCTATGAAGTACTAGAGGAATATTTTTCTCGCAATTACCCACATTGCGCTTGGAAAACGTTTGCCGAATTTCAATATTATTTTAGAGAGTGGACGCAAGAGGAAATTACCTGTTTGCGAAATATTCTTAGAACTTTTAGTATTCCCAATGTAAACTCGTGGAATTCCACCGTTCAGGGTGATTCGCGAACTGATATTTGTGTTATGCGAGAGAACCGTCCCGATTCTACAAATGAATTGATTAATAAGATATGGGATCTCCTACATGAGTTTAGCATTTACCGTGGCATTTGGATTAACAAAACCGTTTTAGAGAAAAGCTTACCTTTAGATACGACTTTTATCAAAATGAATGACTCTGTCCTTAGACTTAAAGATGTGAGTCTCTTTGACAAGGCGTCGATGAAAAAAGCGTTTTTCTTTCTTTTTTATAAACGTGATCACTCCTTGCAGTTGACAACAGGGGAAGTTAACAACTTGGTGCACCAACTTCACAGTCTTGTTAAAAACGAAATTACTAACTCTGAAGCAATGAAATGAAGGTGGTCTTATGAATACTAATATGGGCGCAAATACAGAACTTGTAATTCGAGATGTTGTTCATGGGGATATTCGTTTGCCAGATCGATATGCCAAGCTAGTTAACACGAAGGAGTTTCAACGACTTCGCAGAATTAAGCAGCTTGCCACAGCAGATATGGTTTTCCCCGGGGCTGTTCATACTAGATTTTCCCATTCACTGGGGACTTATGCCATTATGGAAAAAATGGTGAGTCATTTTCAAAACCAATTTCAAGATCTTGGTTTGGAGATTGACTCCATGGAATGGGATGCCCTTTTGGCAGCTGCGTTACTTCACGACATTGGACACGGACCTTTCTCTCATGTGTTTGAAAAGATATCGCCTCATATTTCCCATGAGCAATGGGGAACTCGGTTGATTGAAGACGAAAGTACCGAGATTCATCAGTCCTTGTTATCCTTCTACTCCCAACCAGAAAAGCAAAAATTATTTCTTCAAAAAATCTGCGGTTTTTTGCATATTCAACATAGTAGTCCCTCTAGTTCAACAAAGGAAGATTTAGCTAACCCGTTAACCCATGTTTTTACGTCGCTAGTCAGCAGTCAGCTTGATGCGGATCGCATGGACTATCTCTTGCGTGATTCTTATTATTCTGGATTTAACTTTGGCAAGGTAGACGTGGACAAATTAATTGAAGGATTAATTCTTTCTGTGGGTAACGACAAACAATATCATTTATGCATTCTTCAAGATTACGTCTCTTTCGTAGAATCGTATATAATCTCTCGCTTTCAGATGTACAAAAACATCTATTACAGGCCTTATAAGCTTTTTACCGAAGAACTTCTCTTCTCCATTTTAAAACGGGCAGAATATCTTTGCCACGAGGAACCACATCAACCGCTTCGCCGGTTCACACCGGAGGCTCTATTAAACCTGTTTGACAAAAGTGTATCTGTCCCTAACTATATTAAGTTAGATGACAGCGTAGTAATGGGCGCTCTGCAACAATGGCGTGAATGTGGTGCTGATCGTGTTCTGTCACTGCTTTGCGACACGTTCATCGAAAGAAAGCATTTTTTGCGATACTTGGATCTTGACGAGACTCACCCCTCCTTTTTACAGTACAAAAATGATTTATTAAATCTTCTGAATACCTGTTTAAAAGGAAAGTTCAGTTCTATCTCCCTAAGTGATTGTCCTGCCATCCTCATTGCTGAAAAATCGTATTCTTTATACAATGACTCTGTTTATCCCATTAATGTTCAGTGTTACGATGGCAGTATTCAAAATTTTTCTGTTGTTTCGTCCATCTTATCCCGTGAGGCTGGAAAAAAGCACTACACTTCTACCATCTACATTGATTTTTCTATTATGCAAGCTGCTTATAATTTAAGTAAAAAGGAGCGAGAAACCCTGGAACAGACAATTAGCAAATTAAATGCTACTTATGAAAAACGCAACCATATCGAAATTGAGCAAAAGTACGGTGTTAAATCTAAAGACAGTTTAATTCAATTAGTTGATATGCTCACCAAAAGTTCTCATGGCTTATTGTTTAATAATTATCGATTAGAATTATCTGGTATTCGGGAACAGGAAGATCACTATTTTGATTGCCCATCGGACACCGGGGAATTGTTATTACAAAAAAATAACATCACCATTCGAACCAGACATTATTTTAAAAATGACTCCTATAAACTCACTATTAAGCTAAAAGTAAACAACGCAGATGCTGGCAGTGGCCAATCCAATAGGTTTGAATTTGAATACCCCTGTACAAATTTCGATCTAGACACTGAAAACAAAGCACATATCCAACAGATCTTCAATAATCACATTCCAGAATTTCTGCAACAACATTCTCATCTTTTAGATTTACTTGAGCCTATTGTCTCAATAAAAAATGATCGAACCCGTTTTAGCGTTTTTGACAAAAATAGTTCTTCTGGTTTCCACTGCGAGATTTCTTGCGATAACCTCGTTTACAAGGATTTGCGTGATGAACATGCTACTGAACAAAAAGACTGGCAGGTAGAAGTGGAATTAAAAGGAGATTATCGTTATCGTGTTAGTTTGGACCAATTTTGTCATCATCTAAAAGCAAATGCCAAAAAACATAATATTGTTCTTATTGAAGAAGAAACTGCTAAATATCAAAAAGCCATGCAAAAATTACGAGATTGATCTAGCTGGAAAACAATGTCGTTAATATCATCGAGGGCAATAAATAGTAATTGAAATGTGGATTCATTTTCGTTCAGTGAAGGCTGTCTAATAAGGCAAAACCTTAAACCCCACATAAAAACTGGTTTTTTGCCTTATCTGTTGGACAGGGATTCATTTTTGTTCAGTACAGCCAAACCTGCGGTGAGCAATTCGCACACCGCAGGTTTTTCTTTATTCTGAAGTTTTTGTGCCCGCGCTTGTAGCGGGTATCTTTTTCGTCAACGCTTCCCAGAAAAAGCCGCCTTCTGGAGCAGCCCAATTGCCGGCGCGTAGGTGGTTGGATAGTGCAGAGACAAGGAACGTTCCCCCCACAGCATGGAATGAGAAAAATGGAGGTGTCTCGACAAAAATCGACAAGACATACCTGTGAGATGTGGTAAACTGGGAAAGGAATTGGAAAGATTTTCCTGCGGGCCAATCCGCTTGTGTGGGAGGTCTTGCCTCTGCGAAAGCGCAAGGGGCAGCTTCGCGCTTCGGCAGGCTGGCTAAGAGATGCTTTTCCTTTTTCCGAAAATATCCTAACGGTGGAAATAATCCGCTCCCTGGGGGTTGCCTGACGATGCAAAGAAAAACACAGCCTGTACCCGTTGAAGACGTCCAAGCCGCCATTCCCCTTGGAAATTGCGATGTCTGCGAGGACGCAAGCTTTTTGGTCAACCGGCTGTACTGCGCTGTGCCAAAGTTTGAAGGCGGGCAGTTCCAGTGCTCCTTCTTCTATGAGGAAAATACGTTCAGTAAAGAAGCAAATGGAGATTTGACACTGGTTCGCACAGAATATGGGGTGGAAGCGACATGAGCGGTCGATGCTGCCCAAAACAGTGATTTTAAAAAAGAAAGCTGCTAGGCCCAGGACGTACGGCGCCTAGCAGTTGTTTTTTACGGTGAGCTTTTTTCGGAAAAAAGAGGCATGCGCCCCGCGCTATGTTTTGCGAACTTACCCCCTCCCTTGTCCCTCCCGCACCCGCTGTGGTATACTACATTTAGATTGAGATTCCCCAGCGCGAAAGGAGGCCCACCCATGGCACAGCAGCCGCCCCATGTGATTCCCAGCATCTACTTGGCCAACTACTTAAACGACTTTGAGCCCCTGTTCCCCCGCTACGGCGTAACACCGCTTGGGCGCAAAAAGCGGTGGAAGGGTTCTAACATAAAAAAGCGCCCATAAGCGGGCGCAAAGCAAGTCCTGTCAAAAAGCGGCTTTCCCAAAGGAGAGCCGCTTTTTGTGCGCGTACCGGGGGAGGATTCCATATCTCCAAAAGGTGTATACTTTTAAAAAAGAGGGAGGCGCTTTCGGGAGAATCCCTCCAGCCTTGCGGCAAATAGAAAGGGTAACGTCCCCGCAAGGGCGAGGGGCTTTTTCCAGGTATAAAAAATCGAGTACCCACTTGGGTACTCGACCTGGTGCAGGTGACAGGACTTGAACCTGCATGAACTTGCGCTCATATGGACCTGAACCATACGCGTCTGCCAATTCCGCCACACCTGCATCTTCAGTTGTTTCGTTGAATGCTTACCGCCTCAACGCTCAAATATTATAGCATCCAAAAACAGCGTTGTCAACAGGATTTTTCAAAAAAATTTGCTGCGGCGCAACTTTACGCGGTTTTAACAAAACAGCGGCGGGATACAGCGGCAGATTCCTTTAACAAAAACAGGGAAAACGGGCTAACTTTCTTTACAACGTCTTAACATTGTGTGGTATAATTAACGCAGATTTTAGAAAACCCCTTGCGAAGGCAAAACAATTGCCTTTTATAATACGCCTGGTTTCGACAAGAACAGGAGACATTTGCCAATGATTCAACGTGTGTTTTTCGACCTGGGCCTCACCCTGGCGGAAAGCGACGTGCCCCAAGGCTACGTGGAACACCTCGCGCGGCTGGGGCATCCGGTTTCCCTGGAGGAGGCGCAGCGGGCCTACCATCTGGCCAACAAGTTCTTTATGCGGGAGCGCCAGGGCGCTCTGGGCAAGGGCAGCAAGGAGGTCCTGCGGGACTTCCTCGCGCGGGTCTGCCAAGAGCTGGGCATCCCCCAGCTGGGGGAAGACCTTTTCCGCCTGACCCTGGAGGACCGCCGCCCGGCCCACTGGAGCGCTTTCCCCTTTTCCTTGGAGGTCCTGCGGGGCCTGCGGGAGCGGGGGATAGCCACGGGCCTGGTGTCCAACTGGGATACCTCCTGCAGGAGCGTGCTGGAGCAGACCGGTTTGGCCCCCTACTTGGACCCCATTGTGGTGTCCAGCGAGGCGGGCGTGGAAAAGCCGGACCGCCGCATCTTCGAGAAGGCCCTGGAACTTTCCGGGGACTCCCCGGAACATTGCCTCTATGTGGGGGACAATTATTACGATGACGGCGTGGGCGCCTCTCAGGTGGGGATGGAGTTCTGCATCCTCAATCCCCCTGGGAAGCTGGGCATGGAAGAGCTGGATTTGACCTGGTGCGTGCCGGATATCCGGGGCGTGGCCGGCGTCATCGATGCGCTGAACGCCCGGCGGCAGGAAGCTTAGAAAACGCCCGCTATTTAAAAAAGTTGTGTGAATCCGTGCAAGAGAATTTTTTGTGAAACGAAGGAGAAAAGTGACTATGCAAAAACGTCTTGTAAGCCTTGTGCTGGCCCTTGCTTTGATGCTGACCGCCTTCGCTGGCTGCGGCAGCGATACCGGCAG
>ENA-OROU01003136-OROU01003136.1-human-gut-metagenome-genome-assembly--contig:-NODE-3136-length-10905-cov-4.630046_pt1 | contig 10905 bp, 6 predicted proteins | sample MGYA00242131_ERZ509054 | MGnify/ENA primary metagenome ERZ509054 (study PRJEB26280, sample SAMEA2338749) | human gut metagenome | biome: human gut; feature: human-associated habitat; material: faeces... | reverse complement strand
TTAGCGGGTGCTCGATTCCATCGGTAAAGCCATAGCGGTACAGCAGATAGGTCTGCTCTCTGGCAGTCAGCTTGTCCAGCGCCGCATACAGTTCTGTCAGCTGCTCTTTTTGGATATAGATTTGCTCCGGCGTTTGGGTGTGAGGATCGGCTATAGCTTCGATCCGCAGCATCCGTTCATCATCGGGTAGAACGTCATCCAGATATACTCTCTGGAAGCCGGGGCCGTCTTTCTTATCCACCATCCGTTGCTCAAATAAACCGAGGGCGGCGCGGATGCAGTCCGTCATGGCGTTGCGGAGCGCCGGTGCTGCATAGGTCAGAAATTTCATGCCCCGTCCGGCATCAAACAAAGGGATCGCGTTCAGCAGGCCGATACTTCCCTCCTGCACCAAATCTTCTAAATCAATTCCAATGTCATTTTCATCCAGCCCCATGCTTCGATATTGCTCCAACGCTATTTTTCGGATGAATCCCAGATTGTTTTCCAGTAGAATGTCACGGGCAGCCGTATCCCCTGCCTGCGCCAGCTTGCACAGCCGCTCATTGCTTAGGGTCGGCATTTTGCTTCTCCTGGGCGTGATTTAAGGTGGATTGAAGAAATTCCGTCAACGCCTGACCAAACTTGTCCAACGCTTCCTTTTGCACACCGTCCATTCCTGCCGCGCTCTGGGTAACGGCGGCAGAAATCATTTCTGGCGTGATGGTCGGTGTCTGGACATCCTGGCCTTTTGTCAACTCGATGAACATCTGCTGGGTGACGTCCCTAGTCAAAGATTGCGCCGCTGTAAAATCGTTGCCGATCTCTTTCTTCACTTCCCGCAGTGCCGCCATGAAAGTATTTTGTATCATCGTCAGGTCGGCCTGATATACAGGGACTTTCTGCCGGTTGACAGTTCTTGCCGCCTGCACAGCGGCATCCGTTTTCACATTCCGGCGCAGCATGGAGCTGAGGGTGGTAAGCATCTGGTTCTGTCCGGCGAAACCGGCGGCCAGCGTATCGTCAAAATATTGCTCGATCATGTAGGTGACTTCTGCAAAGCGCGGGCTTTCCAAAAGGCGGTTGACGATCTCTGCATTGGCTTTTCCGGTGTACAGATTCCGCGCCGCCTGCACCGACAGGCCCAGTTCTTCAATATCAAAATTTGTCCGGTCGGGCGTGTTGACTTCCCCCAGCAGGAAATCTGTGGAGACTTCAAACACTTTTGCAATACGGAGCAAATGTTCTGTGCTGATTTTATCGGTCTTACCGCTCACAAACCGGCTGATAGCGCTCTCGGTGCTGCCGATGCGGGTCGCCAGCTGTGCCTGGGTAATTTTATGTTCCTTCATAAGCTCCTGCATCCGCTGCCGGGCCCGGATCAGCAGGGCGATGCCGGAGCTGTCCATAAAGGTCACGCCGGAGAGATCCAGCGTCAGCTGTGTAGGCAGGGCCTTCTCAATCTCCTGATCCAGCCGCCGCAGGAGCCCCTTAGCGCTGTGGTGGTCCAGCTCACCTGAGAGGCGGATGCAGATATGGCGGGCCTCGCATTTTACAGAAACTTCCATTGGGATCGCTCCTTCGTGCAAAAAATAAAATCACCGCAGATCCTTCGATCTGCGGTGATTATACATGATGAAGCGGTTATTTTCTGTCAAAAACGGGGGCTTGAAAAAATCAGTCACGCATGGCCGCAGCGGACTCCTCCAGCTTGGCGATCAGCGCACGGGCCTTGTTAGCCTTCTCCCGCTCAGCATTGACCACGGCCTCCGGGGCCTTGGACACGAAGCTCTCGTTTTGCAGCTTCTTCTCGATGCGGGCCAGATTCTCCTCTGCCTTGGTTTTCTCCTTGGCGATGCGCTCCAACTCCTGCCGGATGTCCACCAACTCCGCCAGAGGCAGATAGAGGGTGGCGTTGTGGGTGGCCACGGTGACCATACCCTTCAGATCCTCCGGAGACTGCGCCTGAACCTCCACCTCGCTGGCATAGGCCAGCCGCATGATGAAGTCACGTCCGCCGGCATAGATATCCGGGGTCTGAGTGACGATGAGGATCTTGGCCTTCCGGGAGGGCGGCACGTTCATCTCGGAGCGCCGGGCCCGGACGGCGGAAATGGCGTCCTTCACCGCCTCCATGGCGTTTTCCTCCTGAGTGAAGGCGAAACGCTCCTGATACTCCGGCCACTGGGCCCGGATCAGGAAGTCGCCCTCGTGAGGCAGCGCCTGCCAGATCTCCTCGGTGATGAAGGGCATGAAGGGATGCAGCAGCTCCAGCACCCGCAGCAGCACATAGCACAGCACATTCTGAGCCGCCAGCTTGGCCTCCTCGTCCTCGCCGTACAGCCGGGCCTTGGTAAGCTCGATGTACCAGTCGCAGTAGGTGTCCCAAATGAAGTCGTAGATCTTGGCGGAGGCCACGCCCAGTTCATAGGCCTCCATATTATCCGTGACCTCCCGGATGAGAGTATTCAGCTTGCTGAGAACCCACTTATCCTCCAGCTCCAGCTGCTCCGGTAGCTGTACATGGTCGATGGTGAGGTTCATCATCACATAGCGGGAGGCATTCCAGATCTTATTGGCAAAGTTCCGCATGGCCTCACACTTCTCCACAAAGAAGCGCATATCGTTGCCGGGGCTATTGCCGGTGATGAGGTTGAAGCGCAGGGCATCGGCACCGAACTTGTCCGCCATCTCCAGCGGGTCAATGCCGTTGCCGAGAGACTTGGACATCTTACGGCCCTTGTCATCCCGGACCAGACCGTGGATAAACACCGTCTTGAAGGGCTCCTGCTTCATCTGCTCCATGCCGGAGAAGATCATACGGGCCACCCAGAAGAAGATGATATCGTAGCCGGTGACCAGCACGGAGGTGGGGTACCAGTACCTCAGGTCCTCGGAGTCCTTGTTGGGCCAGCCCAGCGTGGAGAAGGGCCACAGGGCGGAGCTGAACCATGTATCCAGCACGTCCTCCTCACGGGTCAGGTGGGTGCAGCCGCACTTTTCGCACCGGGTGGGATCCTGACGGCTGACGTTGATGTGTCCGCACTCGTCGCAGTACCATGCGGGGATCTGGTGGCCCCACCACAGCTGACGGGAGATGCACCAGTCATGGACGTTCTCCATCCAGTTGATATAGGTTTTGGTAAAGCGCTCCGGCACGAACTTGATGGTGCCGTCCTTCACCACCCGGATGGCCTCCTTGGCCAGAGGCTCCATCTTCACGAACCACTGGGCGGAGATCAGGGGCTCCACGTCGTTGTGGCAGCGGTAGCAGGTGCCGACGTTGTGGGAATAGGGCTCGGTCTTGACCAGATAGCCCTGCTCCTCCAGATCCTTGACGATGGCTTTGCGGCACTCGTAGCGGTCCATGCCGTTGTACTTGCCGCCGTTTTCGTTGATGGTGCCGTCGTCGTTGATGACACGGATCACCTCCAGATTGTGGCGCAGGCCCACCTCAAAGTCGTTGGGATCGTGGGCAGGGGTCATCTTCACGGCGCCGGTGCCGAAGCCAATCTCGCAGTAATCATCACCCACAATGGGGATCTCACGGTTCATGATGGGCAGGATGCAGGTCTTGCCGATGAGGTGCTTGAAGTGCTCGTCCTCCGGGTTTACCGCCACACCGGTGTCGCCCATCATGGTCTCAGGCCGGGTGGTGGCCACCACGATATCGCCGCTGCCGTCGGCCAACGGGTAGCGGATATGCCACAGGTGGCCGGGCTTGTCAGTATACTCCACCTCGGCGTCGGACAGCGCCGTCAGGCAGTGGGGGCACCAGTTGATGATGCGGCTGCCCTTGTAGATGAGGCCCTTGTCATACAGCTCGCAGAAGGCCTCACGCACCGCCTGAGAGCAGCCCTCGTCCATGGTGAACCGGGAGCGGGACCAGTCACAGGAGGCACCCATCTTCTTCTGCTGCTCCACGATACGGTTGCCGTACTTCTCCTTCCAGGCCCAGACACGCTCCAGGAACTTTTCACGACCCAGATCATAGCGGGTCAGGTGCTCCTCCTCCCGCAGTCGCTCCTCCACCTTGATCTGGGTGGCGATACCGGCGTGGTCGGTGCCGGGAAGCCACAGGGCGGAATAGCCCTGCATCCGCTTGAAGCGGGTGAGGATATCCTGCAGCGTGGAGTCCATGGCGTGGCCCATGTGCAGCTGGCCAGTGACGTTGGGGGGAGGCATGACGATGGAAAAGGGCTTCTTCTTCGGGTCGGCGTCCGCCTTGAAGCAGCCGTTGTCCATCCACATCTGATAGATATGCGGCTCCACCTCACGGGGATCGTATACCTTCGGCAATTCTTTACGCATATGTTCTCTCCTTCTGATTTGGATTTTATCATCAAAAAAACCGCCCCGCTCCGCCGATGCGGAACAGGACGGACTGTGATCCGTGGTACCACCTGTTGTTCGGGATGACTCCCGCACTCATGGGGCAAGCGCCCCGCCCCGATAACGGAGGGCATACCGTTGAGACCTACTGCCGTGTTCAGTCCAAGGCTCCGGGACGACTTGGGCGGCGCATCACGGGAGCTTACACCCACCGCTCCCTCTCTTAGCTTCCGCACTCCGCTTACTGCTTCCCTTCCGTGCCGTTACACAATATGTATGCAGTATAATACACTCCCGGAAAAAAGTCAAGTTCCCCTTTCCCTTTGGGCGGGGCGGTGCTATAATAGGGAGTATCCAAGAGAGGAGGCGCCGCCTTGCATATTCTGGAGCATTTGCGTACCGTGAACCGACACCGCCATCTGGTGCGGAAATACTGCTTCCGGTTGGGACTGTACTGGCAGGGACTGACCCATGATCTCAGCAAATACAGCCCCACGGAGTTCTGGCGCAGCGCCAAATACTATCAGGGCTACCGCAGTCCCAACGATCAGGAGCGGCTGGTCAACGGCGTCAGCCTGTCATGGCTCCACCACAAGGGCCGCAACCGCCACCATTTTGAATATTGGATCGACTACTGCCGGGGCGAGGACGGAACGCCCTTCATCGGCGGCTGCAAGATGCCGGTGAAGTATGTGGCGGAGATGTTCTGTGACCGCATTGCCGCCTGTCGGGTGTATCAGAAGGAGAAATACACCGATGCCTCTCCCTACGACTATTTCCAGCACTCCAAGGGGCATCTGTGCCGGTCGGAGCACGGTCACGGCTTCATCCATCCGGAGACCAGCGAGCTGCTGACCCGGTGGCTGCTGCTTCTGAAGGAGCAGGGCGAGGATGCCGCCTTCCTTCAGATCCGGCAGGAGCTGAAGGAGCTGCGGAGAGCGTAAATACCGGACAAAAGCCGCTGTCGATCCATTGTGTCGGGGGCGTCTTTTTCTTTTCGGCGTTTTTCACAGGCTTCTCCATAATTTATACAGAATATTGCACAACTCCCGTGTGGGGAATCCCGTTAAAAAATGGCAGCGGCGGGGGTTGTGGAAGTATGTACGCCGTGATATACTGTATGACCGTGAGAGGAAAAATGGTGAAAAGGAGGAACATATGATGGAGAAAAGCGGGAAAAAAAGTTTATTTTCGATTGAAATAACTACAGGGTCCCTGTGGAAAAATATTCTGCTGTTCAGCCTGCCCCTGATGATGACGCAGGTGCTGGAGGTGCTGTTCAACCTCAGCGACGTGGCCATTGCCGGTAAATTTGCCGACTATCTGGCGCTGGGCGCTGTGGGCTCCACCACTCTGCTGGTATCCCTGTTTACGGGGCTGCTCATTGGCATCGGCAGCGGTGTCAACGTGGTCGTGGCCCGTGGACTGGGGCTGGGCAGTCACGAGGACGTGGAGAAGACCATCCACACCTCCCTGCTCATCTGCAGCGGTATCGGTATCGTGGTGTGTCTGGTCTGTCTGCTGCTGGCGAAGCCCATGCTGCTGCTGCTGAATACCAAGGAGGAGTTGCTGCCCGGCGCCGTGGGGTATCTGCGGATCTACGCTTTGGGTATGCCGGCCATGGCGGTATACAACTTCGGCAATGGTGTCCTCAGTGCCGCCGGGGACACAAAGCGGCCTCTGCTGTATCTGAGCATTGCCGGCGTGGTGAATGTGGCCCTGAACCTGTTCTTTGTGATCCAGTGCCACATGGCCGCCCTCGGTGTGGCCACCGCCAGCGCCATCGCCCAGTGGCTGTCCGCTCTACTGATCATGCGGCATCTGATGAGCCAAAAGGATGCCTGCGGAGTGCATCTGAAAAAGCTGGGCATCGACAAGGCCTCCGCCAAGCGGGTGCTGATGATCGGCATCCCCTCCGGCCTGCAAAACGCCATCTTTGCCGTTGCAAACCTCTTCGTACAGATCGGCGTCAACAGCTTCGATTCGGTGATGGTATCCGGTAGCTCGGCAGCTGCCAACGCCGATACGCTGATCTTCAATATGATGTCTGCCTTCTATACCGGCTGCGCCACCTTTGTCAGCCGCAACTGGGGTGCCGGAAAGACGGATCGTATCCTCAAGAGCTACCGTATCGTTCTGCTGTATTCCTTTCTGGTGGGCAGCATCTGCGGCGGACTGCTGCTGCTGTTCGGAGACAAGTTCCTTGGACTTTTCGCCAATGAGGCGGACGTGATCGCCGCCGGTATGCAGCGGCTGAAGATCATGGGTTTCTCCTTCGGCGTCAGCGCCCTGATGGACGCCAGCATTGCCGCCTCCCGTGGAATTGGGCGCAGCATCATCCCCACCATCATCGTCATCATGGGCTCCTGCGTGTTCCGGGTCATCTGGGTGTACACGGTGTTCGCCTACTTCGGCACCATCCCCTCCCTGTTCCTGCTGTACATCTTCTCCTGGGCCATCACGGGCATTGCCGAGTGGGCCTACTTCCGGCACAGCTACAAGAAATACATCCTGCACGGACAAATATGGTAAACGAACGCCCCGGCCAGTTGACTGACCGGGGTGTCTTTTTTTTTCGGTTCTGGTTGCACATACAAACAACTGGCCCTCCGGCATACTCGGAGGGCCAGTTTTACAGCTTATTCAGGATACGCTTACTCGGCGTCCTCGTCCCCGTCGTTCAGCAGAGCACGGATGGACAGGGAGATCTTTTGCTTCTCCTCATCTACAGCGGTAATCTTGGCATCCACGATCTGGCCCTCGGACAGAACGTCACCGGGCTTCTCGATGCGGCGATCGGCGATCTGGGAGATGTGGATCAGGCCATCCACACCGGGAACGACCTCAGCGAAAGCACCGAAGGTCATCAGCTTCACGATACGGACGGAAGCCACGTCGCCTACCTTGTAGGTCTCCATGAACTTGTCCCAAGGATTGCAGGAACGGTCCTTCACACCCAGAGAGATCTTGTGCTTCTCGGGATCGAAGGAGATGACGTACACATCCAGCGTGTCGCCCACAGAAACCACCTCAGCGGGGTTCTTGATGCGGGACCAGGACAGCTCGGAGATATGTACCATGCCGTCCACGCCGCCGATGTCCACAAACACGCCATAGCTGGTCATGGACTTGACGGTGCCGGTATAGTGCTTACCCACCTCGATGCTCTCCCAGATGGCGGCCTGAGCAGCCTGACGCTCCTCATACTGCACGGCACGGATGGAGCCCACCACACGGCGGCGGGCGCGATTGACCTCGGTGATCCGCAGGGAGACGGTCTGGCCGATCATCTGGCTCAGATCGGCACCACGGGGCTGACCGCTCTGAGAGGCGGGAACGAACACACGCACGCCCTTGACGTTGACGACGATGCCGCCCTTGTTCTCCTCGGTGACCTTGCCCTCAAGAGTGGTTTTGTTCTCGCAGGCCTCAGCGATATCCTCCCAGACCTTCACGGCGTCCAGACGCTTCTTGGAGAGCATAGCGTAGCCCTCCACGTCGTTGACACGGATGATGTAGGTCTCGATCTCGTCACCCACCTTCACCACGTCCTCAGGCTTCACGCTGGGATCGGCGGACAGCTCCTCCACGGAAATATAGCCTGCCTGCTTGCAGCCCAGATCCACCTGAACCTCGGTGGGACCCACGGCCGTCACGATACCGGTTACCTTCTCTCCTGTATTTAAAGTCTTAAAGGATTTGTCCAGCAGTTCCTCAAAGCTCTCTTCCTGGGGTTCCATGTTCTTGATTTCTTCGCTCATTGTTGTATATACCTCCTTAATGATGCCCGCCGGGGTGGACGCGCCGGCCGTAAGCCCCGCCATTGTGCATCCGGAAAGAAAGCCCGTCGTCAGCTCCCCCGCCTGTTCGATCTGATATACGACAGGGCAAGCCTTACGGCAGATCTCCGCTAAATGCTTCGTGTTGGCACTTTTACGATCTCCGACCACGACCATTACGTCAGCCTGAGCTGCCAATTCGGCTGCCTCCAACTGACGCCTATGCGTAGCGCTACATATTGTATCAAAGATTTTTGCGTTTGTACACAGTTTTTTTAAAATTTCTTTGGAAGTTTCCCAAATTGTTCGGATGCAGGTGGTCTGAGCCACCGCCGTCAGGGACAGAGACTGCCGGGAAGGCTCCTGCAGGAGCCATTTTTCAAGCTCCTCCGGCCCCGGAAAGATGACGCTGCGATCCGACCAGCTGGCCACACCCATGACCTCCGGATGCCGAGGCTCCCCAATGATAAGGGGGATACGCCCCTCCCGGTCGGCCTGCGCCACCAGCTGCTGAATCCGCAGCACGTTGGGACAGGTGGCGTTGACGCACACGGCTCCCAGTTGCTCCAGACGGTCAAAGACCTCCTTGCGCTCCCCGTGGGAGCGGATGATCACCGTCTCGCCGGGGCGGACCTCCTCTACGGAGTTCACCTGTCTGGCCCCCAGCGCCTCCAGCTCCGCCACCACATGGACGTTGTGGATGATGCTGCCCAGCATGGCGCAGCCGCCCTTTTCACGGGCTGTCTCCTCCGCCAGCTTCACAGCCCGCTCCACGCCGTAACAGAAACCGGCGCTTTTGGCTACTCTTACCTCTGCCATTGGATCCCTCCTAGCGCATAGGCCCGACGCATGATCTCCTCGGCGTTGGACTGATACTCCTCCGCCGTTCCCTTCCGGCCGGTATATACCGGATCATAGGGCTTTCCGATGATGATGGACACCCGGTGAAACAGGCGCTTGTCCCGGCCGATGAACACCGGCACCAGCGGCACGCCGGAGCGAATGGCCATCATGCCTACGCCGCCTTTGACATCCACGCTGCCGGGCTCTTTGACCCGTGTCCCCTCCGGGAATACCAGCAGATTCCAGCCGTCCCGCAAACTCTGGATGGAGGTCTTGACGGCGGCGATGTCGGAGTTTCCCCGATCCACACCGAATACGCCGATGGCCCGCAGAAAGGCTCCCACCACGGGAATTTTCATCAGCTGCTTCTTGGCCATGATCCGCAGGGGGAAGTCCTGCCGCATGGCGCATATCAGCAGGATGGGGTCCACGGCGCTGGAGTGATTGGCGCACAGCAGTACCGGCTGATCCTTGGGGAGATTTTCCAGTCCCTCCACCCGCAGCGGGTGAAGAAACGTGGCAAAGGGCCGCCATGTGGCCCGGATAAAGCGGTAAAAGCGATTTTTTACCATCCGATCCTCTCCTTTATCATGTGCAGCAGGGCCTCCCGGCTCTGGTCAAAGTCCAAATGGCTGGTATCCAGCAGCAAAGCGTCCTCCGCCTGCCGCAGGGGTGCCGTCTCCCGGTGGCTGTCTGCCCAGTCCCGCTGGAGGATATCCGAGAGCACCTGATTGTAGGGCTGCGGCGTTCCCCGCTGCTCCAGCTCCTTCATGCGGCGCTGGGCCCGAATCTCCGGCGAGGCCGTCAGGAAGATCTTTACCTCCGCCTGCGGCAGCACTACCGTGCCGATGTCACGACCGTCCATCACCACACTGTGGCTGCGGGCCAGCTCCCGCTGCATCTCCAGCAGAAAGGCCCGTACCTCCGGGATGGCGGAGACCACCGAGGCCCAGCGAGAGATTTCCGGACGGCGGATGACGTCCGTCACGTCCTCCCCGTTGAGCAGCATATGCTGCAGGCCGTCCTCACCGTAGGCCATGCTCACCTGAATGTCCGGCAGCATGGCGATGATGGCCGCCAAATCATGCGGGTCTGTCTCCCGGCGGCAGGCGTACAGGCCGATGGTGCGGTAGATGGCCCCGGTATCCACGTAGAGGATGCCCAGTTCTGCCGCTGCGGCCTTGGCCAGTGTGCTTTTCCCTGCGCCGGAGGGGCCGTCAATGGCCACGGCGTATCTCTTGTTGTCCATGCGATTCGCTCCTTATTCCTCTGCGGCACTGACCCCGGCACAATGGCCGGTGGCCCATGCGATCTGCAAATTAAAACCGCCCGTATAGGCGTCTACATCCAGAATTTCCCCGGCAAAATACAGCCCCTGTACCAGCTTGGAGGCCATGGTGGCAGGCTGCACCTGCCCTACCTTCACGCCGCCGGAGGTGATGATGGCCTCCGCCACAGGCCGTGGCCCAGTGACGGGCATGGTGAAGTGCTTCAGCAGCTGCACCAGCGCACGGCGCTGCTCTCTGGTCACGGCGTTGGCCTGCTGCTGGGGGTCCATGCCCAGACGGTTCAGTATCACCGGCACCATGCTGTGGGGAACCAGACCGGAAAAGATGCGCTCCACGCTGCGGTTGGGGGCCTCACCCAGATCCCGCAGGATGCGGCTCTCCAGCTTCTGTTCGTCCAGCGCAGGCTTTAAGTCGATGCTGAGACGGTAGGTCTCCTTCTCCCAATTCCGCAGATGGGCGCTGGCCGACAGCACCAGCGGCCCGGAGACGCCGAAGTGGGTGAACAGTATCTCGCCAAATTCCCGGAAGATGGCTTTCCCTTTCCGGTTCAGCACCGTCAGCTCTACGTTTTTCAGAGCCAGCCCCTGCATCTGCCGGCAGGCCTCGTCCTCACTGACCAGCGGAACCAGTGAACCGTGGGGCGGGACGATCTCACGCCCCAGCGCGCCGTCACGGCAGGACAG
>ENA-OROU01003133-OROU01003133.1-human-gut-metagenome-genome-assembly--contig:-NODE-3133-length-10913-cov-5.557377_pt1 | contig 10913 bp, 10 predicted proteins | sample MGYA00242131_ERZ509054 | MGnify/ENA primary metagenome ERZ509054 (study PRJEB26280, sample SAMEA2338749) | human gut metagenome | biome: human gut; feature: human-associated habitat; material: faeces... | reverse complement strand
CCAGTTCTTGCGGATCTGTTTCATGCGGTTTTGATATATGGAGTGCAAAGGCAGTGAATTCGGAAGAATTATTGGTAAATTTGAATTTCAAATCAATTATAGTGAGAAAATAGATAATGTTTTGAGTTGACCTAATTGAATTTCACTGATATAATAAGTTTCACTATATGAGTGAAAGTGGTGATGTAAGTGAAAATAGATAGAATTGGATTAGAATGTGTTGAGAATAAGTTTTTAAAACTTCCCAATATTCAGAAGTATGAAGTTATCCACAGGACAGAAGGCGGTTTTATTGCATCTGTGGAGATGGATGATGGGTATGAGTTTCAAATAAATGCGTACTTCTTGGACAGGGTGTTTCCGTCTACAGTTATAAAATTGATTGAAAAGCAGAATAAAAGTCAGGGAGTTAACATTTTGGTTGCTCCATATATTTCAGAAAGAACTGCACAAATATGTGAAGATAACGGAATGGGTTATTTTGACTATGCAGGAAACTGTTGGTTTGTGGGTCATTCTATTTATTTGTCCGAGAAAGGAAATAAGAATCCAAGACCTAAAGAGCAAAGGTCTGTGTCAATATTTGAAAGGACTTCTGTGGTGTCTTCACGTATTTTGCGTGAGTTGTTCGCGGATGTAACTAAGACATGGAAGCTTAAATACCTATCGGAAAAGGTGAATTGCAGCATTGGACAGGTATCCAAACTGATGAAAGTTCTGATAGAAAACGCATGGGTAGAAAAATTGCCGGATGGTTATAAGGTTATTGATCCAGAATCACTCTTGCTAGAATGGAGTAAGGATTATGGTAAAAAAGAAATAACATCCTATGCTTGCTATAGCTTAGATAATATCTCTGCTATTGAGGAGCGATTGAAGGAATTAAAGACAGATACGGGGATTGATTCTTATCTTACCGGATTGTCCGGTGGAGTGCGTTATACGCCGGTGGTACGATACAATAAGGTACATGTCTATATAGCGCCGGAGGATATTCAGGAAGCAATTCGATATTTGGACATGAAAGAAGTAAACAGTGGTTCAAATGTGGTTATTTTTCCACTAGAAAATGATTCTTATATCAAGGATTACAGGGTAATTGGCGAGTCTGCAGTAGTATCCCCTCTGCAAATATATTTGGATTGTATGCAGATAAAGGGAAGGGGAGAAGAAATGGCAGATGCGGTTTTGAAAAAGGAGATACTTAGATGATAAGAGATGAAGACTTGAAAAGCAGCGTAGACTATTCGGAGGGTCAGAAGCGGGCTGCACATAGAGTTCTAGTAGAGTTGGTTAATATTTTTCAAGAATATGAAGATGAAATCCGTGTGGTAGGAGGTTGGGTTCCAGATTTAATGTTTCCCCAAGAAGGTCATGTGGGAAGTGTGGACGTAGATATTATGATTAATCATCTGACTTTGCAGGATGAAGGTTATCAGAATATGTCGAGGATACTTCAGAAAAATGGATACAAGGAGCATCCGGAAAAATATTTTTCCTTTGTAAAGACAGTGATGGTGGACGGAATATCTTATGATGTGGATGTAGATATTTTAGCTGGAATGTATGGTGGTACACAATCGAAGAGAAGAAGTCAGCATGTGCAGGGCGTTAAGGCGTTAAAGGCAACAGGTGGTAATTTTGCATTTGAATTTCCAGCACAGAAGATTAGTGTGGAAGCAGAACGACCAGATGGCGCAATAGATGTTGCAAATGTCAGTGTTGTAGCAGTAGTTCCTTATTTAATAATGAAAACAGCAGCTATGGGCAGGGGAAAAGCGAAGGATGCGTATGATATTTACTTTATTATAAAACATTATATTGGTGGAGTAAGAGAACTGGCAAAAGAATTTGAACCTGTAAGGGGTAAAAATATTGTGATAGAGGCGAAAGCTAAGTTAGCAGGCAAATTTGCTTCTGAAAATCATGCTGGTCCAAAAGACGTAGCGGATTTTATGGATTTAGAGGATGAAGAAAGTATAGAAATGACCAAGAGGGATGCTTATGAACAAGTGCAGGCATTATTGAACTTAATATAAGTATTTAAAAAAATCAGGAATGTAATAGTCTCACCGAGAGCGTTTCAAGTTTTGTGTAAACAGAAAAAACTGATATAAGATATGTCATTAGTTATCGAGGACAGAACCTGTTTTTCAGGGTTCTGTCCTTGTTTGTATTATAATGCAGTTTTAAGGCATGTCAAGCAGGACTGGCTGTGCCAGCCCTGCCTAGCATGCATTCTGCTTATAACCTTTCCAATCTTTCTTCGAAGAAAATTTCCAGCTGAGAATGGATCTGTCCCCAATCCTGACGGTGTCCCGTCCATTTCTTGGTGATATCTATCATGGCCAGATACAGCATTTTCAGGAGACTGTCATCGGATGGAAATACCGTCTTGGATTTGGTGACTTTCCGGAGCTGACGGTTAAATCCTTCAATCGTGTTCGTGGTATAGATCAGACGTCTGACAGCTTCCGGATACTTAAAATACGTTGAAAGATTTGCCCAGTTATCTTTCCATGACTTTGCAATCTTAGGGTATTTCCCGCTCCATTTTTCGTCAAAGCTGTCCAGTTCTGCCAATGCAACTTCTTCTGTAGGAGCTGCATATACACGCTTCAGATCTGCCATAAGTGGTTTGATCTCTTTGTAAGAAACAAATTTCGTGGTATTCCTGATCTGATGGATTATGCACTGCTGGATCTCGGTCTGGGGAAATACTGCTTCAATTGCTTGTGGAAAACCGGTCAGTCCATCCACACACGCAATCAATATATCTTCTACACCCCGGTTTTTCAGGCCATTCAGGATGGAGAGCCAGAACTTGGCACTTTCATTTTGACCAACATACATTCCGAGGACATCCTTACGTCCTTCCATATCGATCCCAATCGCAATGTAAACAGCACGTTTTACAATCCGCCCCTCATTACGGGCATGGAAATGGATCGCATCCATAAATACAACAGCATACACACTTTCTAATGGCCTTTCCTGCCATTCTTTTACTATTGGCAGGATCTTATCAGTGATCCGGCTGACAGTACTGTCGGAGATCTCAAGATCGTATAATTCACGCATGTGGCTTTCTATATCGGCAGTAGTCATTCCTTTTGCGTACATGGAAATGATCTTTTCTTCCATGTCCTGCGTAATCGAATTCTGATACTTCTTTACAACCTGTGGTTCGAAGTCACCTTTTCGATCCCTTGGAATATCAATCTCCATATCTCCGTAACTGGTATGTAACGTTTTCTGGGAATGTCCATTCCTGGAATTATCGGTTTCTTTATTTCGATAATCATATTTGGAATATCCCAGTTCTTCATCCAGTTCCTGATCAATGGCGCCTTCCAAAATGATAGACATCATATCCCGCATAATGGAATTAACATCTGTTCCATCTTTTACTTTTACATTGTTTTCTTTCAGGTAGTTTCCCATGAGTTCTCTAAGCGCTGCTTTTTGTGGTGAATCCTTTTTTCTTGCCATAAAATAAACCTCCAAACTGAGTAATTCTATCTTACATCAGTTTGGAGGTTTACACAAACTTTGGGATACTCCCGTTTCCGATTCCATAGCTGGCACTGCTGCTGTTTTTCACTACTGTCCTTTCTCTGTCAATAATCTTCCACCTGTCTTTACTAATCGCATTGATAATTTTAGGATGATGACTGGTAATAATAAATTGAAGATCCTTACGTTCAAATAACATCAATTCAGAAAGAACATCAATGCAATTCACTCCCAGACCATTCTCAAATTCATCAATCAACACAAGCGAATTCTCTGGCATGGTAAATAATTCAACAATATAATAAATGGTTTTTAACATACCATTAGAAATATCCTGCTGAAATAATTTCTTTCCATATACTTTTATCGATACCAGATACATCTCTCTATCCGAATCTTCCTCGACATCAATATCCTCGATTTCCATGAACAATTCTTTTACTGCATCAAATATCTGAACATAAATTTCTTCATAATATCTTTTCACAATATAAAGTTTTATTGCCACCGGGAGATGACTGAAAACTCTAAATTCTATCTGATGATTACTGGCATTTAATACTTCAATAACCTTTGCCTTTAAACGGCTGAAACTTTCACTCCGGATTCCCTGACGAACTGCCAATTCCATCTCTACTGAATACAGCTTTCTTATTTCCGAAATTAATTTTTCAAAACTTTCATCTTCCGAATACTGTAAAATTAAACTTTCGTCCTTTTTGGGCTGTGGCACTTTATCATATCCGATCACTGCCACATTGGTGTCTCTTCTCTCAAACAGTATTTGACTGTTTCTCGTTAATTTTTCATACAAAAACTCATATTTACTTTCTTCTCCAATTACCAGTTCGTCCTCATTGGCCTTGTTAATTTCATAAAACCATTCATACTCTTCGTTGCCAATCAAAATTCCCATTCCAACACGATAAGGGCGTAACCCGATATCTTTATCAAAAGCTAATTTTAGTGAATACTCTACCACATTAAGAATTTGCGTCTTACCTACTCCTGACAGGCCAACCAGAAGGGTTACATCTTCATTAAAATAAATTCTTTCGATTTCCAGGTTTGTTTTTAAATTTTTAAATTCGATCCACTGGATTTTCACACAGTTCACCCCTTTTATTTATATCATTGTCATATACATAATTTTTAATCAATTCTATTATGATTTACTTTACTACAAATATAGGGGGCGATCACTCACCCCCTGCTTTTTTCGATTCCCTCTTAATGGTGGATACTCACCAGCTTTTACTGCAGATTTTAGCTCTTATAAAGAAGTATACACAAGACACTTTGAAATGACAACTGTTTCAAATATTTTTATAGAATTTTTATTGTGCCTGACACCTTCTTGTTACCTAATGAAGTCTGTCATCATTCTGCGTGATCTGTGTAAACAAATCGAATGTTTCAAAATCATCCCATTCCTGTGCCAGTGCCTTATAATTGTCATAATTCATATCAATCGTATACACCTCATCAACCTGAATATCCCCCAGCTGCTACCAGATTTGATTGAACGCACCTATATGATCTGGATGCGGATGGGTTAGAATCCAGGCATTTACATGGTTTTCTTTTTCTTCCAATACCTGCCGCACATATTCTTCATTATCCGGATTACCACTATCAATTACAATCAGGCTTCCATGTATATTCCGTTCCATCTAAGCTGGAATATTCACATTCTTCCAGAGAACGCCCTGGAGCACGTTTATTACTCATAATGCAACCCCCAAATGTAGTAAATTTCTATCTCCTCCCAAGCGAAGTGTAGTAAAAATATATTTACTATTATTATGAGTTCAAAAACGTAGGCAGTAAAGCTACCCAAGATTTAAGCGCTTACTTAACTTTGGTTTGACATCCACGTTACTGATTCTTTAGTATGCGCAATTTCATCTCTTTGTATACTAAATATTTCCACATCACCACCACAATAGTTTTCATTTTGTCGTTGTTCTTCCATATATGTGTATACTATCATATTATAAGCAAATCCCTTTGCTTCTTTTAATGACATTTTCGAAAAATCAGGTGAATTTTTCCCGTTTTTTAAATTGGTATTCATATACTGTGATTGACCATCACAATCATAACGATAAAAAAGTGTATGTCCTGGTCCTCCAAAATTGCGTCTTCTTAAATTCAACTCTTCAATTTTGTATAAATATTGTTCTGTTCCAATATAGCCACCTATATAAAATATTGTTTTCGTTACATTTTCTTTTTGAATTTTTGCTAATAGTTTATTAGAAATATCTATAACGGTATCTGTTTTATTTAAATCTTCTATTTCTAAATCATTTAAAAAACTTGCTATACTTCTTTCCCCAATCGATGCATTGCCACAATATGTAATTACAACTTTCCATGATTGTAGATAATAATATTTGCACGCATTATCTTCGTAACTCTTTTTCACTCCCCCTACATAATGCGTCACGCGACTATCACACGCCATTACTATGCCATCTGGAACTGTTACATTTACTAGAATCGACATATAACTCCTCATCCCTTTTTATATATATTCTATAAATCTTTCAATTTCTAATGATAGCTTAATAAAAAAGTTTATCCTCACCAGAATATATTTTTATTATTCCATCCTGACTAACTTTAATAGTTATTCCATTTTATTTATTGCACCTGACATCTTCTGCGTTCCAAAAAAATTGTTCTCACCGCATTGACTAATACATTATTTTGTTTCCCATTCGATCAATATGATACAGTTCTTTTAATTTAGTTTCAAATACATTATAGTATTCTATTTCTTCTCCATCTGTATCAAATCCTAACATACCAAGTCCATATTTTTTCCCTTTTTGTTTTGTAACACTCCCCGCATCAATAAGTTTTTGAATCATTTGATTCACTTCATCGTCTGTATAACCCTCAATCTTAATCTTAGTAGCTGTTGTAGTTAAAGGACTCACCCTCTTTACAACTTTCTTTAATAATTCTAAATCCATATAAAATACTCGTCGAGTAAGTTTACTCAACTCTCCTTCTTTATATTTATTAGACATTTACCAAACATCTATATCACATCTCCCCCTCAAAAGATAACTACTATTCTAAACAGTAGTTATTTCTTCTAAAGGAATTCTTTATTCTGATACTAGCATATCACTATCTCTAGTTCAATGGAAATATCTTCCAGCAAATCCTATTAATATATTTGTTTACATTTTAACCTTAGTTTCTCATCTGAATATATCTGCCACACAGTAGCAATCATCCCCATATTCTTCAATACTTTATACATTTTGGTTTTATCTTTTCTACTATGACCAACAGCTTTTCTTACGCTATTATCATTAATCGTCTTAATTGTTTCTATAATTTTATTTCTATTTTCTTCTGTGCAATTCATTCCTAAATATACCTTAGATAAGCTAAGGTCAAACTCTTGTGTTTTGTGCAAACTTCCCTTTTCATCTTTATACGAATCAAACATACCCTTCTTAATATCCTCATGATTTCTGGTCACTATTCGATATTCTTTTTCGTATTTCCATACACTATCTTTAGTATACATAATTTTTCCACATGAATGTAGCTGTCTTCTTTGCACACCATTTATTTCATTTTGTTTCAACATTTGTTCTAATGCTAAATTTTTATTCTTCAACCAGACTTTTAATTCATCATCAAAACACTGCCTATTTGCTACATATGTAACAGGAGTCACTTGTCCCTTCCCGCCATGCAAAAATGCGTACTCTATACACATTCCCGTATGTGATTCCGCATAGTGAGCCCACATCAACTTGTCATTCCATTTACTACTCAAACAAATAATTTCATTTCGATTCAATACATCTTCGTAAAATTCTCGTACATTATTATTTTTTTGATCCGCATATAACATCTTAAATTCAAACGGATCGTTTAAATATTTCACCCTAGACGCCCAAATTTGTTCTTTCTTAATTGTTTGAATTCTTTTCGCCCTCATTTGCCCAGATCCTATAGGTTGATACTTGTAAAGCCGATCGGGAATAAATTGGTTTTTATATTTATTTGCCTCCAATTCATCTTTTTCAATAAAATCCAAATATTTATCATATGAAAATTTTTCTCTCATAAAATTCCCCTTTATTTTCATTACATCTGACGCCTGCCTACTTGGCATATGATTTTCTACAAATTGAATTTACTTTTATTACATTCCACAAATTCCTTTCCCATAGATAGCAAGGTATATATACACTCCATAATAGCCAGCACTCCAACAAAAAAAGTAGCTGCTGTCATATCATAAATATGAAACATCATCAAATGCTTTTCTTCATAATCAAAACAAAAGACCAATAATATTGCAAACACAGATATAAAAAATTTCGGGAGGCTAAAATACCACATTACCGGTATTCTGTATTTTGCATTCATTCTCTTTAATACTACCGAAAATGCAATCATTAAGACAAACGATATTACGAACAGTCTAACGCACACGCTTAACATTCCACGAACAATATCTCCCGATAACATTAGATCATCAAATCTTCCCATCAGCATTTCCTCCTTAATTCATCATATGGACTTTTATTGATTACTTTTTCTAATTATAGTATGATAAATCCGTTTCTTTTTTCGGATGCGTTAATAGATCCTCTAACTATGCATTGTGAAATCTAATATACAACAACATCAAGTTAATCACTTGAATATTCTCACTATTATTTTCAACCAGTACCTATCTCACTTCACCGTAAGCACCCCAACCGTCCCCTTAAACGAAGCATCAAACACATACTGTGGAATCTTCTCCGTCAATTGGTCATCATACACAAAATGCAGATGCGCGCCTATCACAGCAACCACCGGGCTGTCTTCTGCAAATACCATATCCAAAAATTGTTGTGTCACTTCATCCGGGCTATAGAAGCAATCTGTTCCCCACAAAAGTGCCCGGTCCTGCCATACAGCCTTCGAAGCATCGCTAAGACCATCATTTACTTGCGATTTCAGCGGAACATGCATTGTTAAAATAATTGGTTTATCTTCCGCCCATAATTCTTTTAATTTTTCCAATCCCGCTTCTGATAGTTGGCTGGTATTATTATTAATTCCCACAACCCGGAACTCATCAAAATCCTGAACCATTATCTCTTCCATATTCCAGGATTCTTTCTCTTTCTGCTGCACATCCTCGTCTGTGTATGTATCACTATACCAGATTCCCAAATCATGATCCGCACGATTGTACATAACCGGAGCTTTAATCCGTTTTAAATCTGTCATCAGACAGTTCAAATTAGCTTCTGAGAAGAAATCGATCATATCACCATTCAAGATTACACCGTCTGGATTTTCCGCATTGATTGCATCTACTATTTCCGGCCACGTTTCCTGCGAAGTTTTTCCGTCAGAATTTGAAAACATAGCAACACGTTGATCGATTTCTTCACTTTTTTCTGATATATAGTCGCCATCTGGAACTATAATATGTTGATCGTTTACTACAATTAATTTGTATTGACTTTTCAGACCTGGAATTTCAATTACCTGTTCGGATTTATCCGGCAAAACATCTCTTTCCGTCTCTTCTATTTCTACTGGCGATTTTTCATTATTTACCTCATTCGGTATAACTTTTTCCGTCTGCGAGCCACATGCACACAACATTTCTAACATCAAACCCACAGACACCAGACCTACCAATACTTTTCTCATTTTCCCTCCATTTTCGCACTTGTCAAAATATCCTTTACCAAAACTTCCTATTTCACCACATATATTTCTCAATAAACCACTATACAGCCCATTCCTATTCTGTACTATCTGAGAAATTTTGAATTACTCTTCATGATTCAAAAACTTCTCCACATTATACCGTGGACGTTCCTTACTTTCTATATATGTTTTCCCTACATATTGTCCGACAACTCCGATAAATAACAGCTGCACTCCACCCAAAAACCAAATAGAAATCATCAGTGAAGACCATCCCGGGCTGACATGTCCCATAAAATATGATACCAGCGTGTAAATAAATGCAATCACTGAGCATGCAACAATTACACCTCCAAAAGCCATAATCATACTAATCGGTTTAATACTAAAAGATGTAATCCCATCCCAGGCAAACGACAGCATCTTCTTTAACGGATACTTACTTTCTCCTGCCAGTCTTTCCTTTCGTGCATACGTCACCGTAGCTGTTTTATACCCAATAAGCGGCACCATTCCCCGCAGGAACAAATTTCTTTCCTTATACTGTCCCAGCTGCTTCATATCCATTTCCACACTTCCTTTTCTAATCATTTCATTTTTGATTCATAAAATAATACTCATATTTCTTATATTGCTCCCATACCTGTTGGTCTTCATCTGACAATTTATCCACGACTTCCCCATTTTCCATAAAGATATCTCCACTATGTGCGGTTATCGTTTTTCTGACCAAATCAGTAATTTTCATAAATGCGGGTCCATCATATCCCAATTTTTCAAATAACTCATTCATCAGATAATTCGGCGCAAGATCCGCCCCCTCTCCTACAAACTGATTTCCCGTTATCTGTTTTGCAGCATCATTTGCATACATTATATAAGGAGTCGCATAATAATTATAAAATCCTTCCAATGTACTTACATCCAAATCTATTCCCAACATCTCATATACACTATTTCCTTCACCAAGCCAAGGTTTATGATCTCCAAAAGCAACCAATACACATGGCTCGTCCAGGCTCTCAATTTCTTCAATAAGTTTTTCCAGTCCTTCGCCTGTACTCTTTATTCCAGACAAGTAATTATTTAAAATATTATATTCATCGTCTGTATAGTCCTCTTGTTTAATCACATATGATGTATCATATAATTGTTCCGTGCTATACGGTCCATGATTTTGATACGTTACACTAAGATTAAAATAAGGAATTCCATCATCAATTGAGTTTTTCAAATCTTTATACAATTCAGGAAACAGAACATTATCTCCTGCTATTTCCCCATTTGCCAATTCACTGTAACAAGACTCATAAAAATCATATTTACTGAATCCCAAGTGATCGTTGACATTTATTCTATTATAAAACCAACTATAGCACGGATGGCTTCCCTCCACGCAATACCCTTGGTCCGTAAAATATCTCGCATAAGAATATGTATTTTTACGAAGACTTGGATATGCATCTGCTCCTGTTATAAATCTTCGCTCTGTTCTGACAGTACCAGCCGCAAAAATATCGGTCAATAAATTTCCATGATATGATATTTCTTTAATACGGTTAAATGCAGCATACGGATCATTCTCCGAATCAAATTCTATTTGTGGATAAACAGAAAAATCTCCATAAGCCTCCATCATTATCGCAATAATATTAACCTTTTTATCCTCTGGTATATCATCTTCCTTAATATCTTTTAAAGAG
>ENA-OROU01003132-OROU01003132.1-human-gut-metagenome-genome-assembly--contig:-NODE-3132-length-10923-cov-3.164244_pt1 | contig 10923 bp, 14 predicted proteins | sample MGYA00242131_ERZ509054 | MGnify/ENA primary metagenome ERZ509054 (study PRJEB26280, sample SAMEA2338749) | human gut metagenome | biome: human gut; feature: human-associated habitat; material: faeces... | reverse complement strand
TTGTCTTTATTTACTAGGTTATTTTTTTCTATTTTTTTCTATAATATAATATAGGGTGATTGGCTATGAATAAAGATACTAATAAAAATTCTGATAATATTATATATGGTAATGCAATTCGTAATTGGAGAATAAAAAACCATCTCACACAAGAACAAGTTGCACAATTAACTGGCTTTGATACAAAATATATCAGTCAATTGGAAACAGGTCGATATATGGGAACAATTAAAACAATGTTAAAAATTTGTGAAGCACTTCATGTTACTCCTAATGATATTTTACACGAGTTTATAGAAGATTCAAACATTGATAATGATTGGAATACTTTTTCTTCTGATTTTCTTAAATTAAGCACTAAAGATAAAAAAAATGTTTTAGCTTTAATAAAATCTATGTTGTCTGAATAAAAGACATGAAGGTGTTACCGAATTTCCTTCATGTCTTTTATATCTTCAAATTATAAAACAAAAATAATCACTATCAATATTATATTTGTATCCATTTATTTTTTTTCACCAATTTTTCAATTAATATCATAATCCATTTCAGAAAAATAAGCATCTATATTTTTTTCAATATTGTTTTTCATTTTTTTAAATGTTTCATCATCTTTTTCAATAGCAATACTATTTCTCTTTTTGTTATAACAAGCTATAACAAAATTCCCACTACCTGCATATTGGTCTAATAGTGTTTCATAAGGCTTTGAAATATATTCTATTATTTCTTCTATAAGTCCTATAGGTTTTTCAGCCTCTATTATTTTATCTTTACTATTTTTTGGTTGATAATCAAATGAAGTAGGCAACATTCCATTAGTGCCTTTCATATAAGCTACATCAAGATTGTTTTCTTGTAATAAATCTCTAACTTCATATGATGACATTCCTTTTGTATTTAAATTATTATTTCTAGCAATTTCTAAATTCTTTTTAGCATCTAATTTTAAACTTCTAGGTTCACCATTACTAAATATCATAACATCTTCACAATTTTTACTCTTTCTACCTGTATTTGAAACAAAAGTACCTTTTTTCCATGCCACTTTTGCAAAATACTTAAATCCATTTGCTTGTGCCATTTTCTTTATTTCATATAGATAATCAAAATTAATTTCGGATTCTTCTGGTAGAAACTCAACAAGAAAAGCTCCATCTTTTAAAACTCTTTTTTTTTCCTTAAAATCATTATTTTCATATCTAAATAATTCATATTTTGCAAACTTTCTGTTTCCTCCAGTTAGTGCTTTTTGTAAATCGTAAGGGTGATCCGTTATGATTCCATCAATAGATTTATCCTTTATCATAGACAAATCACGACCATCACCATTTATAAGCAAACAAGTATTATCTTTTCCATCTATTTGTTTTGTTACTTTATAGACACCTCTTGATATTTTAGTAAAAATTCCTTTTTCAACCCCCTCATATATTCTAGCTCTGATAGATTCATTATTTACTTGCATATTCTTAACGTTTTTTACAAGATTAGTCGCATCTTGTATAGAAAATTTTTCCTCATCTAAAAAGTATTCAAATAGATTCATTTGTATTGTATTATCCATTATTCTCACTTCCTAATAGTCATAATTCACATCATTTTCTAGCTCTTTTTCATATTTCTCAACTTTTTCCTTTAAAACTTTTTCAAGAGTTTGTAAAGTATATGGACTAGTCCTTTCAATATTTCTATTACCGATTTCATTATGCCTTATTAATGTTTCAAAAACTATAACATCATCATCATCTCCAGTATAATTTTTTTCACCATTAAACCATTTTATATAAAAATACTGTGAAGGATTTTCGTTAAAGTGTTTATTTATTTCATTAACACTCGCTTTTATTTTTACTCTACTTTCTGCCATTATTTTTTCTCCTTTTTTACCACTTTTCTTAAAATGAAAAAAAGAATAGGTAATATACTATCCTCAATTCATTTAATTTATATATTAAGATCATCAAAATCATCTTCTATGTTATTTTCTTTATAATTTTCTTTAAAAATTTCTTTTTCTTTATCTGGAAATATTTGTTTAAATAATTCCATATATCTCTTAAATCCATTTTCATTTAACGGAGCATTAAGAGATGCCATATTCCAACATATTAATTCTTCTACTGGAACATTATATTTATCTGGAATAAACTTATTTCCATCAAAATAAGGACATTTTGGTTTAATTACTGCATCTTTTTCTTCTTTGTTTTTTATTTGCATTATCATACCAATTTTTTTTTCTGCTATTTTACAAATTAATTTATTATCATAGTTTAATTCTTCATAATATTTTAGGTAGCCATAAAGTTCTTGTAATGCAGACCACCTTAGTTCTTTTATTTTATTTGAAGTATCTTCTGACATTAAAATTTCTGTAAAAGCCCTAACCATCTCAACTTCAACACTAGCATTATTTAGCATTTTTTACCTCCGATATTTATTTTAATCTGCCAAACCCATAAAAATTTGGACCATTCCACCATCCATTCTTATATTTCCTTATTCGTACTCCAGATGGATTTCCACCAGTATCAATAACCCATTCATCTGTTTCACCATTTATAGTTAATTCTCCCATATAAATACCAATATGAGATATGCTACCAGGAGTTCCTGTATCATAAGTATCTTTTAAAAAGATTAAATCTCCTGCTTGCCTATCATTTTCATTTATAGGATTACAATATCCTTTATAAATTCCTTGTGCTCCAGTATTAGGTATAGTTATAATTCCAGTATGTGCTAGACAATGTATGACCCAACTTGAGCAATCATAATAATCCATGCACTCATCATATTTAAGATTGCTATGGTCCATTAAATATCTTTTTCCTGCATTTTTTATAAATTCATTATATATTGCTTGTAATTGATCATCACCGATATTTACAGAGATATAGGCATATTTTTCTTTGAATTCGTTACTAAACAAATCAAAAAAAGCTACTGATTTATACAATAATTTAATTTGTTCTATTTCATCTTCTGTAAATGTTTTTTGACTAGGATTATAATCTATTTTCTTTTTCTTTTTATAATTATTAATCACACTAAAATTAGTATTACACCATTCTATATAATCATCTAATGTTGAATATGTTATGACCTTTTTCTTTTCTGTACTTATTTCTGTAGTTTTAGTTTCATTTCCATCAGCATCCGTTTCAACTTTTTCATTTTCTACTGTATATTCAATTTCGCTAATTTTTTCATATAATCCTGCATCTTTAAAATTATTTAGTAATTCTTTTTCAGCATCATCAAATGATAAATCACCATTAAGCATTTGCATTATCGAAAGAGGAATTTTCCAATTTATCATTCCTTTTCCCTCTACAGATCCATCCACAATTTTTCCTTCTTTATAATAAGCTACAGTTTCTTCATCATAATTATCTTGTGTTGTTATCATATAATTTTCATAAGCCTTTTTAGTATCTTCACTCATTCCAATACCAAAAAAACTACAGAAAGCAACTATAACTAGCAAAATAATAAGAACCGGTGCAATCGAAGGTAACATTGTCAATATTATTTTCATTGAATCTGTAAATAATTTTGCCAATAATTTAATCATTTTTATTAAGACATGCGTTGTATTTTTTACAATATTTTTACTAGCTTTATTAACAAATTTTTTACTTGCTTTAGTAACTCTATTTGTAGCTTTATTAGTAATTTTTTCAGTAATCTTTCTAACTGGCTTTGTCATAATTCTGCTAGAACTCTTTTCAAAACTTTTTAATCCATCTTCATTAATAGCTGTATTAAGTGTTTTTCCACTTTTTATAATTTTATTAGCAGTATTATTAAGTATTTTTGTAGTCTTAATTGTTGTAGATATGTTTTTAGAAACCTTATTTATTTTTTTATTTAATAATGTATTTTTTTTGTTAGAATATTCACCCAGTTCTATATTTTTTTCATTCCCAACTTTTTCATCAATTAAAATAGCATTATTTGAAAAAGTCTGTGTTTGTGTTTTTATTCTATTAACTTTATTAAAATTAATGCTTTTTTTATTTTTTAAATTATTTGTCTGAATTTCATTATATTCTTTAACTTTAGTTTCTATTTTACTTGTTAAATTTTCCTTTTCTTTTTCATCTGTTGAAATAGTATTATCTACATTTGTTTCGATTCTACTATTAATAAATTCACTCTCTGAAATTTTATTTAATTGTTCTGCATACCATTTGTTTATTTGATTTGTTCCATCTAACAACAAATTAGTCCCTTTATTTATACTATCAGCATAACTATTAAATGCTTTACCTACATCTTTATTATTTTCATTTGACATAATAATTACCTCCTATGCTACTTGTTGTTGCATATTAGAGGTTTGATTTAATTTATAAATATATGATTCTTTTGACACTTGATTTCTAAAAGCAACTTTATCTTCACCATATACAATAATTCCTTGCCCTACTGGTGAATCTATAACATATCCAGCTTCTTCTTCACTTATATCAAATATTTTACAAATAGCTGGTAAATCAAGTGGTTTTTGTTTTAAAATTATTGCAAACTCTGAATTTGAAAGTATTTTACATCCTTGTTCACTTTTTAATACATCTGCAATATTTTGAGTAATTACTGTAGGAATAGCATTTTCTTTTCTACCAGTTTTATATATTTTTGCAATATAATCGGCAGAATATTGATTAGCAAGTAAAATATGAAATTCATCAATAAATATCCAAGTATGTTTTCCTAAATTTTTATTTCTTTTTAATCTATTCATAATATGTTCAAGTACAACTAAATACCCTGTAGTTTGAATAGAATTAGGTAATTCAGATATGTCAAAAGAAATAAAACGATTTTTAATTTGAATGTTTGTTTTATTTGCAAATATATCCATGCCACCTAAAACATATCTTTCAAGGATTAGAGCAAGTTTTTTTGCCTCTTCCTCTGGTTGTTTCAGTAGTTCATCATAAAACTTTTTAAAATCTGGTTCATATTGTTTATTATAATTATATAATTGATATTCCTCATAAATATTGTTAGTACAACGATCTATAAGCGTTTTTTGTTCACCTGTCAATCCAGTAACAATTGATTCCACAAATGCAAGTACAAACTCTGATTTTTCTTTTATAGTTTCTAAACTATCTTTTGTATATTGTAAAGAACTATCGAATGGATTTATATATGTATTAGTGTTTGTGCTTATATTTAATGTTTGCCCATTAAATGCTTTTATTAAAGGGTAATATTCTCCCTGTGCATCTATAACACAAATTTCATCATCTGGATAACGAAGTAAAACTTGTTCTATAATTGTTTTTATAGAAAATGATTTTCCTGCTCCACTTGTAGCAAGAACACATCCATTTCCGTTTAATAATTTTTTTCTATCACAAAATACTGGATTTTTAGACACAAGATTCACACCATAATAAATAGAATTTTCGTGCATTATATCTTTGGTATTAAAAGGCACATTAGTAGCTGTAGATTCTGATGTTAAAGATCTTTGCATTTGTAAATTATTCCATCCAAATGATAAAACATTTTGAATTCCCTCTAATTGTTGCCAATCTAAATTATAAATTGAAATCAGATGCTCATTTCCAATACTTTTTATTATTTTAGTAGTCTTTTCTAATTCATCCAAAGTATTTGCCTGAATACATATTAAAATATTATTAGTAAATAACTTTTGTTTTTTCTTTTGTAGAGCATCTCTCAAAGCCTGTGCATCTCTTATTGAATCTTCTAATTTCTCGTCTTTTACTGCTTCATAACTATAATTATTCTTATTTGCCTTTTTTATCTTTTCCAGTCTTTCCGTTTTCATTCCACTTATCTTTTTATTTACCTTTCTTATAACTTTTGCTGGATCTGTAGGCGTTATATTTAAAGTAGTTATAATATTACTATTTTCAATTGTAGTTATCCTATTATAAAAGCGTGGAGTTATAGATTTAGGCAATTTGCTAACATATAGTACCCTAATAAATTTTTTATTTCCAATATTTATATAGTTTTTTTCTCTTAAAGAAACATCCTCTTTTGGAGCAAGAACATCATAAACACTTAATTTGTTATTTTTTGCGTATTCTATAATATTATTTATGCCATCATCTTTTAAAAGAGTATTATGAAACATATTATATAAAAGTTCTAATCTTTCTTGAATTGTAACCCTTCGTATTTTTGATTTCAATTCTTTGAATTTTTCTTCTGTTCTCAACTGATATTGAAAGAATATATCTTGTGCATCTTTCATATTTTCAGCTTTTGTAGTAATAGTGATTTGTCTTGTTTCACACAATACTTCATCTTTATTTCCTATACAAGTTTCTATAAGATTATTAAATTCATTTGCTATTTTAATTTCATTTTGGTTTTCTTTTTCTGTTGAATAAATATAGTTCTTTTTATAATCTTGTGTTTTTACTGGTGTAGCAGCACACATAACTTGTATATGGTCATTAAAATTAAATGAATGAAGATACTCCACCCATTTTAAAAAGATATTCTCTTGCACATCATAATTAGCTTTTGAAAATGAAATATCCTGATACTCAAAGCAAACAGAAAAATGTTTCTCATCTAGTTGTATTATTGAATTATTTTCGTTAAAATCTTTAAAAAACATTCTCATTATTTGTGAAGTAGTATGAGGTTTTGCTGCTCTATTAGCTTTATAATTTTTAAGTAAGATACTAAAAAAGTTTTCTTTCTTATTTTGATTTTGTTTTACTTTATTCAATATCATTCCTCCTTATAATCATCTAGGAGATCTGGAATAAAATACCATTCTCCTTCAATTAGTTCACTAAACATACCTGTATATGTTAGTTGCCCTGTAATTGGTTGATTTTTTAGATGTCTTTTGTAAATTGTAAAAAAATCAACTGTAGTAGCAAAAAATGGATGCTTGTTATTATAAACTTGCATCCATTTTGCTTTATAGTTCTTCAAAAAATATTTTAAAAACATTTTTTCCCAATTGGTTAATTTCATAAAATTCACCTTTCTATAAGTTTTAAAAGAATTTCTTGCTCTTCTTTAGTTAATTTTGAAAGTTTTTTTGATAATTCACTTTCACTATTTTCATTTTTCTCAATAGTTTTTGTATTATATTTTTCTTTTTTTGCTTTTTGATTTTTTTTATTAATTTTTTTTATTAGTTTTTCTTGTTTTTTCTTATCCTTTATTTTTTTTCTTTTTTCATTAGATAATTTCATTTTTTGGTTTTTAGTATTAGATTTTTTTCTATTTTTATTTTTTCTTTGATGTAATTTTTCATACTCTTCATCAGTTATATAATGAATTGGTTTTGCAAAAAAGAAATAGTGTCTAACCCAATAAGGCAATATCTTTTCGGCTGGTAATTCATGAATTTTTACAAATCCAATAAATCCCAAAACTCCAGCAATTGCAATCACTATATAACTTGTAATATCTTCACCAATTTTGTCTTTTAAAAGTATATATGTAGGAATTACTAATCCTACAATTAATATAGCAAATATCCATTGTCTGAAATTCAAAAAATATATTTTTTCTTTATAATCATTTATTTCATCAAATACTGTTATTTCAATATTATCCATATTCTAATGTCCTCCTGTTAATCGTTCGGCAAATTGACTTGCATACTGTATTACTGCCAGATACATACCATTTAAAAATAATATAGCTACTATCGTTGAAATAGCATTTGTAGAATCCAATGTACTACTCAATCCTGCCAATCCAATCGCATAAATATTTGTTGCTATATAAATAATAACTGCTTCTATACCAACACTTGCAGCAAAAAGGAAGTATTGAACTGCTTTTCCTCTCCCCTCGTCATCAACAGATAAAGCGATTGGAATTGGTGCAAAAGCAAAGCATAAAATTAGTTTTACAATTCTTAAAAAAATTTGTGTCAAAATTTGTACTATTGTTGTCATAAAAGGAATGAATAGTATAAGATATAATCCGATATGTCATTATTTTATCTACAAAGCCACTCGGTACTGCACTTATTAAAGTATCTGCAATATTAATACTCGTGTTTCCATTGCTTATAACATTTGTTACAGAAATAAATATATCATTCACAATATTCATAATTGTAGAAAGAAAGTCATATCCATTTTGTATTAAGTATTTTAATAACAAAAATGATACAAATGACATAACTATTCTTTCCCAACTTATCCTTTCAACTTCCATTGACTTTTTTATCAAATTAATCATGAAAAAAAGTATTAATAAACTTAATGCAACTGGAACAATACACTCATTAACTATTTTTCCAATATTCCAAATGTTAATTGTTTGAACACTAGAAAAATTAGTCAATTTTTGTACTGAACCAATTAAATTTCCACTATCTAATTCAATCCCAAAAACTGTAAATTTAAAACTATAGAGAATTCTAATTAGTGCATCCAATTAAACTCCTCCTTTTCTATAATCCAAATAAATTTTTAGATTGTGCAATTGCAACTAACATAAAGCCTGCCATTAAAGTCATTAATCCACGAGATTTTCCCTCTGCATCTTCTCTTTGCCACCCCAAAGCAAACATAACTCCGTCCAACTAATGCAATAACTCCCCCTATTTTTGTTAACCATTCACAAGCAAAATTGATAAAAGCATCAATTGATTGTGTATTAGATGCTGCTAAAACTCTTGAATTAGTAAGAAGAAATGTACTTACAATAGTTGTACCAACAACTGTTAATTTTTCTTTAATTTTATTTAATGTTTTATTATTTTTTAATATTTTCATAAATCCTCCTAACTATAAAAAGAGATAATCTCTCTATAGTTAGTCAGTAAGTTTACGAACTAGCAAACAGTAAGAGGATTATCTCTTGAATATTTAATTATTTAGTTATTAATTTTTAAATTCTCAAACTGAATAACACCAGAACGCATCAGAGCCTTCAATTCTTTCTTATCAACATTTTCTATTTTTACTTTCTCAATAGGTTTTGCAAATGATAAGCCAGAATCAAAAAGCAATTTGTAATCAGAATTTTCTTGATATTCTAGCTCTTTTTTATGATTATATAATTTTTCCTTATTATTGGTCCAAGGCTCATATAATTGTGAATAATTTGGATGTTTACTCAAATTATATAGTTTAGAGTAAAATGCTCCTACTGTAGAGATTATTAAAACACAATTGCCCTTAGGCATCTTTGACAACTCATCTAGTGTTGCTAATTCTCTGCCGAACTATATCCCAATTTGTACTACTAGAACCTTGTTTCGAGAAAGTTCTTCCAGTAGATTTCTTATACCAAGTCTTTTTGCCGAAGTAAAGCCACAATGTACTCCAAAGTTTCTTTTGAATTACTTCCTAGAAATAAAGTAGTATCGCAACAGTCCAAAACAGATTCCCAACTATCTTTATATTTTTTCTTTAATTGAGATAGAGATTGTAACCCAACTGTAATACCTACATTCAAGCCTCTTAAATAGGCGAGTTCTTCGACAAAACGAGGTATTTCACCTAATTGTGCCCACTCATCCATATATATTTCAAGTGGATTTGCTAGACTTCCACCACATCTTTTAGCATTTTCATCTATCATTGCAAATACTTGCGTGTAGAATAAACTTGCAAGGAAGTTAAAAGTTCCATCACTAGGCTTTGTTACTATAAAATAAGCTATTTTCCCATTTTTAATATTCTTTCCTGTAGATTCATTTATTTCTTTTAATAATGGGGAATTATCATCTGTAGGCATACCAATACGCTCTAATTCCATATCGTCAGTATCTGTTAAATTAGCGACTTCTTTAATATTAAAGGCTGCAAGCCTTGCAGTCGCAACCATAATAATTGTTGACATCATTTTAGGAGCAGATGCTGCGACTTTAAAATGTTTATATTGCTTAACACCGAATAGCATCTGGTTCTTGTTTTGCCCAATTATCAAATAATCTATCTAATTGAGAAACACCAGTAGAATCTGGATTACTCAAACGGATTAATTTTAAAATTGTAGTAAAATTTTGATGTTGCTTATCATAGTGTCTTATAGTATAGTAAAATAGAGATTGTAAAAAAATCATTTCTGATTTTTCCCAGAATGGATCGCCACTTGTATTTTCTATATTTTCGCTTTTGGTATTAGCCATTAAAGTATTAATTAAAGTCATAACATCATCTTCTTGTATTTGGTGATGTGGAGTTGTGTTTTCTAATACTTCATCAAAAGTTTTTAGTTCTTTAATATAAATTAAAGGATTATAATGATTTGATGTTGATTTATCATCTAAATTTAAAACTTTAATGGTATATCCTTTTTGCTTTAAGGAATAGCCACAATCTCTAAGGAGTTCAGCCTTAGGATCAGTTACAATTATAGAATTTCCATTTGCGTTGAGTAAATTAGGCTTAAAATAATATCGAGATTTTCCGTGTGCCCGGTCTACCAAGCAAAATTACATGGCGATTCATACCACTAATTTTCATATCTCTTGAAATTAGTTCGGTTTGTGTAAGAATCATATTATTTTCAAAGTCTTTATCTCGCTTTTTAATAACATCTTTTGGAGTTCTCCATTCAGCAGAACCATAAGTATTTTCTTGCACATTTCTTTTGTTTTGTAGTCTATATGTTTCATAAACCAAAAAAACAAAAAAAGACACCCCACTAGATATAGCAAGGTTTTTTTCTTGAATATCTAGTGGAGTGTTGATTTTATATAATTCATTAAGAGCAATAGAAAAGAAATCAAAATTCCAATTACCATCATTAGCACTTACTAATGTTGTTACTCTCATCATATAGTAAAATATAATTATAAAAACTATTAATAAGAGTATAATTGACCTTTTTTTCTCTTTCTTTACGAGCATATTATAAGCATCACCATCCTTTTTAATTTTTTAAATTAATATTCAAAATCTAATATATTTTCTTTTTCATTATTATTATAAACAA
>ENA-OROU01003125-OROU01003125.1-human-gut-metagenome-genome-assembly--contig:-NODE-3125-length-10946-cov-2.717473_pt1 | contig 10946 bp, 7 predicted proteins | sample MGYA00242131_ERZ509054 | MGnify/ENA primary metagenome ERZ509054 (study PRJEB26280, sample SAMEA2338749) | human gut metagenome | biome: human gut; feature: human-associated habitat; material: faeces... | reverse complement strand
TCTCATCGCCCGTTATGTTTTTCTTTGTCGTTATCTCATTTGTTTTTGTCTTTTTCACTCCCCACTGATAATTTGAATCAAAGCTTTGTACATCACCCCATTTTGCAAGCGGGACTACATAAAAGTCAAACAAATCTTTCTCAGATGTCTTTTCATATACCTGTATCTGTATCGTATAGCTGTCTATCTTTGTCAATCCCTTTATACGCTGCTTTTTGTCCAGCTGCTTTTTGCAGATTTCATTGAGTACGATTTTTTTTACAAGAGCATCATAATTCTTTCCTGTCACTTTTCCAAGTTTTTTGTAATCATAACCGTATTGGGCTGAAATCTGTTTTATCACCGTATCAGCATTCTTATTTTTCGCTTTATATTTTGGATTCAGAGAAAAAAAATAAACAAACAAATCCCTTGTCCTCGGATATTTGTCTGTTATGTAAGAGTAAGTTTCATCCCGGTATAAAGAACTCGTCCACTCAAATGCGTCTTTTATCTCGGAATATATTATTTTTGTTTTTATCTTTTTTTTCATTGCAGAAGACGGTTTCTTTATTTTCGCATAGAGCGTATACTTTGCTTTTGAACTGTTCTCACAACCAGTCTGATAATTTAACAGTCCAAGTATCTTACACTTGTACACATTGTCAGATGCCTCATACGAACTGTCGGTTCTCAGATAATAATTAAACATCAAATCATCGGCTGTTACAGCCATTCCGTCTGTTGCCCTAATTCCCTCTTTAAGTCTTATTGTGTATGTTGTCAGCTTATTTTTTGTTTTCTTTCTGCCTTTATTTAGATACCGGCTGTCTTTTTCTACACTTTCAAAATATAACGAATCTGAGCCTGAGTTTATTTTTTTTAACTCATTATATATATTTATATAGCATTTATCCAATATATATCTGTCAGCTTTTGTCTTATATACAAAAGGCGATATTTCTTCAGATACATCACCCTTTATATGCAGCACTTTTTGCGTATCATTTTCAGTATTCTTCACTTTCACATCAGTCTGTTTTATTTGTGAATATGTAATCTGTTCGCCATTATCATCTTTTTTATTTTTGCAAAATGAAGTGATTACTATAATGACAAGACATACATAAAAAGCAACAACAATTATATTTTTTTTCATGGAGCAGACACTATTCCTTTCACTGATAATAATATTGCTAATATAATTAGAGTAAAACTCTGCCCGCTCCATGTCAATTTAAACCATCTTTTAATTTTCGACAACAAACATCTCTCCGTCTACAATTTTAACCACACTTTTTGCAGCTTTTGCCACCTCAAGGTCATGTGTTATCATAACTATCGTATTTCCCATGTCATTAAGTTTTCTAAACAGTTTTAAAACTTCTTTACCGCTTTTACTGTCAAGTGCTCCTGTAGGCTCATCTGCCAAAAGAATTGTAGGTTCACCTACCAGTGCCCTTGCGATTGCAACTCTCTGTTTCTGGCCGCCTGAAAGTTCATTTGGTTTATGGTTTATTCTTTCCTTAAGACCAAGCATTTCTATTGTATCCATGCACATCTCTTCTGCTTCTTCATGTTCATATCCTCTCATAAGAAGCGGCATTATAACATTTTGAATAACAGTATATGTATGTATCAAATGATAATTCTGAAATATAAATCCGATTTTTTCGTTTCTGATACCTGTAAGTTTCTTTTCTTTCATTGCATGAATTGCAAGCCCGTCAAGATAGTATTCACCCTCGTCAAAAAGATCCATACAGCCTATAACATTCATAAGTGTAGACTTACCTGAACCGGAGGGTCCAAGAATAGCAACAAATTCTCCCTCGTCTACCGTGAAATTTATATTCTTCAGGACATGAAGAGACTCCCTCCCCATGTCATAAGTCTTATTAACATTGATAATCTCTATCTTATGCTCGTCATGCTTAACGGCAGTCTTTTTATTTTTATCTTTATCAGTATCACTGTTCACCGCTTTTTTCTTTCCAAACTTAATCATAAAAACCACCTTTCTTATGAAACTATCCACACTCCTACTACGACTTTTTCTCCGCTTGAGTCCTTCTCCATTATCATCTTAATAATATCCCCGTTTGATAATCTTGAAAACGTTGTCGTTTTTCCGAGTGATGTTATCACATCCGTTCCAACCGGTATCGTTGTACTTCCTGTCTCATCTGTCAATTTGTAAACCTTTTTGTCACTGTTCTTAGAAGATTTACTTTTATCCGATTTATTTTTGTCTGAATTACCTGACGATGAATTTTTGCTGTCCCCGCCCATATCGGGCGGTCCCCCGGCAGAATTATCATTATTTCCATTATTCATGTCAGGTGCCCCGCTTGATGATGGCATTTTATCTTTTTTCGTGTCTGATACACTTTGCTCTTTAGCAACAGTATACTCTATCTCATTTCCATATATTGCCGTTATCTTGCAGGTTACTATTTCCTGATTTGATTTCAGTTTCACAGAATCTATATCATTTGTGTTTTCTTCTTCTGCTTTTGAACAACCTGATACCAACAGGCAGATTACAAGCAGCAATACAGTCATTTTTCTGATTTTTTTCAATTTAAAAACCATATTTCATTTCCCCTATCCTTATAAATACTCGCGAAACTATTCTTCATTTAATGCCTCAACAGGTACAAGTTTTGAAGCTTTGAGTGCCGGATAAAATCCAAATACTGTTCCTGTAAATATTGCAAATACAACTGCAAGCACTGCACCGGCAATAGAAAGTTCAACTCTCACGTCAAAGTACTCAACTATCGGTGTTATGCCAAAACTCAAAAGAACTCCGAGTATTCCGCCGAGAATACTTATAAAGCACGCCTCCATCAAAAATTCTATAAGAATATCTTTTTTGGTACATCCTATTGCTTTCAATATACCAATTTCTTTTGTTCTCTCTTTAACCGATACAAATAACACATTCATAATTCCTATACCGCCTACAATAAATACTATTGCTGCCATTGCAATAAGAAGTGTTGTAAGTGTATTATTTGATTCTGAGGCAGCCTCCATTTTGCTTCCTGCATCAGTTATAGTAAACTCGGCATTTGGATAATTCTCCGCCAATACTGATTGTATATTCTCCATAACATTGTCTACATTATCAACATCAGATGCTATTACTGTTATCGTAGGATTTGCATCTGTACCTACTATATACTTTACACCTGTACTGTAAGGTATGAAAATCGAATCATCAGGACTTATTCCTGAGGATACTGTTCCAACTTCAGATATTACACCATTTACAACATACGCCCTGTTGTCTATATATATTGTGCTGTCGTATGCATCTTCTACACTTCCGAATATTTCTTTTGCAACTGAATATCCGAGTACACAGACCTTTTCCTTATTTGTTTCATTTGATGATTCAATAAAGCTTCCTGCCGCCATTGTGAGATTACTCATACTTACATAATTATTTTTTACCCCTGCTATTGTGTAGCTTTCTGCCTCGTCAAGGTCTCCACCGTCCACTTCAGATTTTGTAGTATAAGATATTGTTATATCTGATATTCCCGGAAGAAATGTTTTTAAATCATCCATGTCATCTTCTGACAATGTGATTTTTTCCTGATTTATTTTTGAACTGTCATTATTGTTATTTCCCCCTGCCATAAATCCGCCGAAACCGCCTTGCATACCGCCTCCTGGCATCTGTGGCATTCCCTGTCCGCCTCCAAATCCGCCGGGGTCTCTCTGGTTTCCTTTGGACTCACTATTTCCTCCTGATGATTTATTTGTTGAGCCTGATTTTGAAGAACCCTTACTATTTGACGATGAACTGTCTGTCGATTGCTCATATGAAATATCAATAGCTCCGGCGTTCAGATTTTTGAACTGGTCTGCAACATCCATCTGACCGCCTCTTCCTATCGCAATAACCATTACTATTGTTGCTGCACCGACAACTATACCTATAGAAGTAAGCACAACCTTAAATTTATTCTGAATAAGGTTTATCCAGACAAGTCTTAATATCTCACTTAGTTTCATTCGCTCACCCGGCTTTCTATAAGAACTGTATCACCTTCACTTAATCCACTCTCTATCTGAACATTATGTCCATCTGAGAAACCTGTCTTAACCTGTGTCTTTGTTGTACTTCCGTCACTGTTTTTCTTTGTAACGTACGACTTTGTTCCCTCTGTCGTTACTGCTTTATTAGAAATATAAAGAACATCCTTTATCTCTTTGGTAACAAATGTAACGTCCGCACTCATTCCTGCATAAACACTTGAAACGTCACCCGTCATAGTAACTACAACAGGATAACTTACCGTGCTCGTATCAGATGATGTTGTAGAAGAAATAGATGTAACTTTGCCATGGAATGTCTCATCCTCATATGCAGTAAGATTTATATTTACGGTATCTCCGACTTCTACCTCTGAAATATCATCCTGAGCAACAGATACAGAAATCGTAACTGCTTCTGCATTCTTATATGTGGCTATATCTGTGTCTGTGCTGAGTGTCTCACCGTCTTCATAGCCGACTGAAGTAACTGTACCTGAACACTCTGCTTTTATCACGCCTGTTCCTGCATATTTTTCAAATGTCTTAAGTTCTTTTTGTGCATCTTTTAATGTCTCCTGCGCATCTTTGACATCATCATCAATTCCATCCATTGCAACATTGTAAAGTGTCTTTGCGTTTGAATATTGAAGCATGGCTGCATCATAAGTCTTTTTGGCACTGACTTCACCTGTCTTTTTTGCTTTTTTCGCTGCCTTAAGCTGAGACTTTAAGTTTGTCAGATTAGCTTTATACTCTGATAACTGCTGTTTATATGTTGCAAGCTGCTGCTGCATTATTGTTATCTTACTTGATGTACCCTGACTGCTGCTGTCTGACGATGTATTTGTATTCGTGGAAGAATCCTGTGTCATATTTTTATTATAATTTTCCATACCGGACATGTTATTTGATGATGCTCCTGAACCTTCTCCCACTTTCTGGTCTGTTGACTGGTTTGATGATGTACTTTTATAAACAGAGGTACTTCCGCCTGCTTTTTTAATCTTCTTTTGTAACGTTTTTATTTTTAAAGGAAGTGTTTTTATTCCCGAAACTGCCGTGTTGTAATTGTTCTGTGCGGCCATAACTGCACTGTTAAGACTTTGTACCATAGCGTTATATGTTGTTTTTGCACTCTGTCCTGCTGCAAGTCTCTCTTTATATTCGTATTCTGCCGTAAGTTTATCGGAATCTCTGTCAATCTTTGCTTCTTTCAGTGAAAGTCTTGCTGAGCTTACTGCCTCTTTATAAAGTTTTCTTACATTTGAAACACTTTTATTTGTCAATTTCAAAATAGTATCACCTTTTTTGACATTCTGTCCTGATGTAATACATACTTTCCCTATAACAAGGTCTGAATCCGATACACTCTCACTGCCCGATGATGTTGTTGACTTAGTAGATGTCGTACTTTCTGAGCCGGACTGACCGCCTGCCATTCCCATTACATTTCCGATATTCTGCATTCCCTGTGAGTCACTTTTGTTCTGGCTGCTGTTTCCTGATGAACTGCTGCCTGCCCCTGATGCCGAAGAACTGCTGCTTCCTACCGAAGATGTATCAAGTTCATACGCCTGGGTAATTGAACCACTCTCCATAGTTCCGCTTTCAGTTATTCCGACTGTAAGATTTCCTTTTTTAGCTGTATTTTCTTTAGTAACAGTGGTTGTCTTTGTGTCATCATTTTTATTCATGACATTAAAAACCACAACAACTGTTATACATGCAATAAGAATAACGGAAACCGCCACTTTTTTTATTTTTTTTTTACGTGACTTTGATGTCATCTGTTTTTTTTCTTTATCTGCCATTTTTCCACTTTCCTTTCGATTCATAATTCATTACTCTACTGTAAAATTCACCTGTGCCGTACTTCCGCTTGACATCATTCCCTGTGTATTGTCAACAGAAACTGTCACTGTGTATGTTACTTTTGAAACGCTTTCCGATGATGATGCTGTTTCGATAGCTGCGACCTTGCCTGTTACTGTCTGAGGCATATTCTGAATGTTTACTGATACCTCATCACCTACCGAAATATTTCCTATGTCAGTCTGGTCGACAGTAACATCAATACTCAATGTATTTTCATTACTGTAGCCTGCTATTGCCGTCATACTATTCAATATATCTCCGCTTTCATATGATATTTCCGACAAAGTTCCTGACATTGATGCCACAACATTATTTCCAGATACAAGTTTATTAAATGCTTTTATTCTGTCTCTTGCATTTGTATAATTATCTTTTGCTTTCTGCAATGTTTCTTTTGCTGACTTTATCGCTGCCTTATAAACCGTATCGGCACTTTTATATGCCCTAACACTCTCGTCATAAGTCTTTTTGGCACTGACTCTTCCCGTTGTTTCCTGAGATAATGCCTGATTGTAAGATGAACTGTATGCCGCCAGGTTCATCTTTGCATTTTTATACGCACTCTCATATGATGATATATTATTTCTTAATTTACTTATCTGTGATGTAAGCTGATTTTTCTTAGAGCTGTAACTATCATATGTCTTCTGTGCCTTGTCAGCCTGATTTGATGCTTTCTTATATGCATTATTTTTTGCTGTCATTTCTTGATTTGATGATGCAAGTTTTTCTTCAATATCTTTTGTAAGCTGTGAAATATCACTCTTGTTCTCCCTGCTGAATTCTCCTATATATCTTGAAACTGTATTTAATTCATCATTTTTTTGTTTTGCCTGTTCATATGCGTTTTGTTTCGACTGAAGATTTTTCGCTTTATTATCTGCCTGCTTTTTTGCCTTTTTTAATTTTTTATTTATACTTATAAGCTGTTTCTGTTTTTTTGTAAGGTCCTGTTTTGCTTTTTTTATCTTTTCAGGATATGTACTTATTATTTTTTTGCTGTTATCCAGCTGTTTTTTTGCTTCTTTTACCGACCCTGTATACTCTGATAAGCTGTCTTTGTAATCAGTAAGTGCCGAAGCATATGCTGATAAACTGTCCTGATAATCACTTTTTGCATCAAAAACAGCTTCTTCATAATCAAGTTTTGCCGATTCATATTTCTTTTTATAAGTTTTTACTGCTTTACTCAGAATATTTTTAGTATCTGTAACGCTGTCCTTCGTAAGTTTTATAAGTGCCTCTCCCTTTTTAACCTCATCACCGGAACTTTTTAGTACACTCTCTACTTCAAGTGCACCTGTCTTACTTGTTCCGGCAAGATTCAAATTATATAACTGATAGTCAGTTCCACCGGATGTAGTGCCCCCAGCCTGTAATATACTGCTGTTTTGAGACTCTCCTGAATTCTCCCCTTTACTTTCTGAGGTCTGCGTCTTTTGAGACTGCTTGGATGAGCTTTTTTTTAAGATGCTCTTTCCGCCGTATATCCCAACACCTGCTATAACAAGCACTGCCGCCATTATCAATGCAATTTTTCTTTTTCGGTGCATCATTTTTCCTCCTATCAAATTTCATAAATCCTTTAATATCTGTTTTGTACCCAAAATATTACATAAAATTTGTGAAAATGAGGTGGAAAAGTTGTGTGTAAAATGTGAACTGCCATATTTTCCTCTAGACAAAACAACAGCTATGAATATTTTTTATTGTGTGTCATAAGATAGATTAGATATAAAAGAAACTACGAAACTATATATATAATATAATTTTTTGAAAGGTATGGTATTATTATATGAAAAAAAATTCTTCAATAAATATACGAAAAGGTAAAATGCCACGCATATGTCAGACAGTCATCATTTTCTTTTTTATCGGTATGCTGCTTGGCACTCTTGTCGGAAAACTTTTTAATTCCGCTCTTCTGCCTGAATTAAAGTCTATTTATACCGAAACATTGAGTTCCATACCTTCATTGGACATACCATCAGACAAAATAGTCCTGTCCTCATTTTACAGAAACATAAAATTTGTACTGCTGCTTTTTATTTTTTCCATGACTGACCTTTGGCGTTATTACTGCCTTGTTTTTTCTGTATACACCGGGTTTTCAAACAGTCTTTTACTTTTCTTCAACATTTCAATTTACAAATTTGCTGGAATTGCAAACTACACCTGCTGTATAATGCCGCAGTATCTTATTTTTGTGCCTTCATTTTTATATATTATAATGAAACTTCACAAAATAAACTCCTGTGATGATACAAATCAAAAAGGGAAACTGTTCTTAAAACAATTCCCCTTATTTTTACTTAGTATTCTGCTTATACTTATCGGCAGCCTTGCCGAGGGTTACATAAACCCACTGCTTCTGTCACATCTTGCCGGTGCCGCAAAGTAATTTAGCATGATTTTATTAAAGGTCCGGCAACGACTTAGCAAAACCTCAGTCTTTTGAGATATTTTTCAAATATTCTCTTAACTTTTCCACCGAGCCGTCATTTTTTATGACCCTGTCACTCCTGCTTATATAAAAATCATCAGGTTTCTGACTAGCCATAACTGCTTCACATTTTTCGACAGAATATCCTCTGCTATCTTTAAGCCTTTCAATTCTTATATTTCTCGGTACATATACATACCATATCTCATCACAATATTTATCGCATTCTGTCTCAAATAATATTGCACTTTCAAGAATTATATTTCCGGCTTTTTCTTTTCTGTTTTCTATATATTGCTCTATATATTCTTTTACTTTCGGGTGCACAATGTCATTTAAATCTTTAATTGCTTTTTTATCATTAAACACAATATCAGCCAGTTTTTTTCTGTCAATCTCTCCTGTTTCAGAAACAATTTCATTTCCAAATCTCTCCACCACTAAATCAAAAGCACTTCCACCCTTATCAGTAACAATATGACCAACATCATCCGTCAAAATAAGCTCCGCACCCGTCTCTTGCTTTAAAATCTGTGCCACAAGCGACTTCCCACTCCCGACACCTCCTGTCAAACCTATAACTCTCATAAATATACCCTCTTATTCTCATAATAATCACAATCAAATATTTGCTAAACTGTCATAAAATGTAATTGAATTACGCATCTCTCTAATCAGTTTTGCAAATCAGTGAGCCTCAAACCAGTCATCTCCCTGTTCAACCTCGGCAATAAGCGGCACTTTCAGGCTTGCTGCCGACTGCATATTTGATATAAGTATTTCTTTAACTTTATCTATTTCATCCACACTTGTCTCAACGAGCAGTTCGTCATGAACCTGAAGGACTATTCTTGATTTTAGTTTTTCTTCTTTTAGTTTCCTTGCTACTTTTATCATCGCAATCTTTATTATATCTGCCGCCGTTCCCTGTATCGGAGAATTCATTGCGATTCTCTCTCCAAATGAACGCTGCATAAAGTTTGATGATTTTATCTCAGGAACAGGTCTTCTGCGTCCAAATTTTGTGTATGAATAACCGGTCTTTTTTGCATCCTCAACCTTTTCGTCAAGAAATGCCTTTATTGCCGGATAAGTTGCAAAATATTTTTTTATTATCTCGTCTGCTTCTTTTCTTGTTGTTCCTAAATCCTGCGACAAGCCAAATGCACTTATCCCATAAACAATTCCAAAATTTACTGCCTTTGCATTTCTTCTCTGAAGCTCAGTAACTTCCTCAAACGGGGTATGGAAAACTTTTGATGCGGTACTTCTGTGAATATCATCACCGTTTTTGTAGGCTTCTATAAGATGCTCATCACCTGACATATCAGCTAAAACCCTGAGTTCTATCTGTGAATAATCAGCATCTAAGAATACACATCCTTCTTTAGCCTTAAAAACTTTTCTAAACTCACGTCCCATCTCCATTCTGATAGGTATATTCTGAAGATTTGGCTCTGTAGAACTGATTCTTCCTGTTGCTGTAATCATCTGATTAAATTTACCATGAATCCTGTTATCACTCTCGATAAATACAGCAAGTCCCTCCGCATAAGTTGATTTCAATTTTGTAAACTGTCTGTAATCAAGTATTTTTGATATTATAGGGTCTTCTGTTTTTAATTTTTCAAGAATATCCGCTGATGTCGAATAACCTGTTTTTGTCTTTTTGGCAAATGGCAGCTTCATTTTTTCAAACAAAATTACACCAAGCTGTTTTGGAGAATTTATATTAAATTCCTCACCTGCCAGATCATAAATATCCCCCTCAAGTTCAACTATCTTTCTATCAAGCTTTTCTGCAAGCTTTTCAAGGACTTTTATATCAGCTTTCACACCAACTCTCTCCATCTGATATAAAAAATAGGCTGTCGGTATTTCTACCTCACGGTAAAGGTTCATCATGCCTGTTTTTTCGAGTTCGTCTTTAAGATTTTTATATCCCTGTGCCGCAACAAACGAAAGTTCACCCGTATAGTCCAAAAGATTTTCTAAAATAATATTTTTTTCTTCATCTGTATTTTCATTAAAATAAAATTCCTCAACCTCCGCAATTACTTCCGAGAGTTTACTTTTTCCGAATCTCTCACTGTATGAAGGAATTGTCATATTAAGATAATCTCTCGCAATATCATCCGGCTCATAACTGTCTTTTAACGGATTTATCAGATAAGCGGCAATGCTTACATCTGAAACTTTGTTAAAAATCATGTCAAAATCCGAGTCATCAAAAGCTGCCTGTGACGGAGCTTCTTTTTCCTCTGAATAATTTTCAACAGCAGATGTAAGATGCAATTCATTTTTCCAGTCAAACAGCGCGATATGCGGTATTTTCTTTTCGATTTTTTTATAAATATCTATAAGAAAATCTCCATCTGTCTCATCATTTTTTAGTATGCTTATCGTCTCAAAAGTTCCATCTGTCTCATAACTTAAACTCAGCCCTAAAAACAAATACTCGTTTAAACTATCGCTCTCATCTTCAAGCGAAACTGCCGATATATCATCAAAAACAAATGCCATCTGACCGCCGTTTTTCTTTTTATTCTTTTTTTTCTGTACACCTGAGTTTGACCACTCGTCTCCAAAAAATGAA
>ENA-OROU01003123-OROU01003123.1-human-gut-metagenome-genome-assembly--contig:-NODE-3123-length-10951-cov-3.609490_pt1 | contig 10951 bp, 10 predicted proteins | sample MGYA00242131_ERZ509054 | MGnify/ENA primary metagenome ERZ509054 (study PRJEB26280, sample SAMEA2338749) | human gut metagenome | biome: human gut; feature: human-associated habitat; material: faeces... | reverse complement strand
GACTACAGGTGTTTAATGTAATCCTTGCAGTGAACTTTTTTAAAAATCTTCCATCAGAGCTGGAAGAAGCATGTTTTATTGATGGCGGCGGACCGTGGAGGAATCTGATATCCATATACATACCGCTGGCAAAACCGATGGTGGCAACCATTGCACTTTTTACCATGGTTATGTACTGGAATGAATTCTTCCAGGGAATGGTCCTGAGTACAAGACAAAGCAGTTATCCACTGCAGACCTATATCCAGCAGATGGTTGTAACACTGGATTATTCTACAATGAACGTAGAACAGATTGCACAGGCGATGAAATTAAATAATCTCTCATTGGATTCAGCAAAGATATTTATAGCTATGATACCGGTACTGATTGTATATCCATTCCTGCAAAGATATTTTGTAGATGGTATTACACTTGGATCAGTAAAAGGATAAAAAAAGGAGGAAGAAGAAGTATGAAACAGAAACAGATTATCGCACTTGTAAGTGCGACAGCACTGGTTGCGACTGCGCTGGCAGGATGCGGCAAAACATCAGAAGAAAACACACAGAAAACAGCAGTAGGTGAGGCAGAAGGAACAGCCAAGGAAGATCTCCCACTGTCAAAATATCCGGAGACAGTAACGATCCATCTGGGCGGTTCATTGAATCCAAATGCGAAGATTCTTGACGGAATGAGCTATGAAGATAACACCTATACACGCTTCTTGAAGGATGATCTTAATATCGAGGTCGTATACGACTGGATTGCATCCTCATCTGACTATGGTGAGAAAATGAACCTGTGTATCGGAAGTGGTACGATTCCGGATATGATGAATGTCGATGCGACACAGTACAGGGCACTTCTGAAATATGACATGATCCAGCCGCTGGATCAGTATTTTGATGACTATGCTTCAGATAAGCTGAAAGGATATGTGGAATCCGGTGGAGAAGAACTGAAAAAATGTATCTCCAATGATAAGGGAGAGATGATGGCAATCCCGGCTCCGAGTATGATGGTAGGAGAAATAAACGAAATGTGGATCCGTCAGGACTGGCTGGATAATCTTGGACTTGAGGTACCAAGAACCTGGGATGAGCTGGTAACAGTAGCAGAGGCATTCGTGACCCAGGATCCGGATGGTAACGGAGAAGATGATACCATTGGAATTCTTGGACCAGGTAATTCCAATCATATAAATGCAATTGGAGCAAACCAGTTTGGACTGGATCCATTGTTCAGCAGCTGCCAGTCTTATCCACAGTACTGGCTGCAGGATGAGGATGGAACTGTAAAGTATGGTTCAATTCAGCCAGAGACTAGAGTAGCTTTGGAAAAAATACAGAAATTGTATACAGATAAACTGATTGATCCGGAAATGCTTGTCAGAAGTGACTGTCAGGAACCTGTCCTGGCCGGAAAGGTCGGAATCTTCTTCGGACCGTGGTGGAGTGGTTACACTGTTTCGGATGCTACACTGGCAGGAGAAGCAGACTGGCGGGCATACTTCACACCATTGTCTGAGGATGGAAATTATTATACTCATATGCCGGATCCTACAAGCAAATATGTAGTGGCAAGCAAAGACTGTAAGAATCCGGAGGCTGCCTTTAAGATCGTTAACTATCTGATCAAATACGAGAGAGATTGGATAGAACAGGGCCTTAATACCAAGACAAGCAGTACAGATTTTTATCCGTTGTGGAACGGTTATGACAATGCTGATGAGATCGAGGTATCTACAGAGACTCTGGAAAAATATCTTGCAGGAGAAATTACAATGGATGATGTTGATTTCTCACAGCATAAACTGTTAAAGAATGATATGGAAGCAGTTATGGAGCTGAAAAAAGAACCATATGATGATTTCAGTCTGGATAAATGGAATATGGACAGTGACCTTGCAAAATCCAATCTTCCGAGACTGGTATCACTCCTGGTTGGAGGCGCTCCGCTTGTGCACGATACATATGTGCCTGTCTATAATGCCTTCAGCGGTCAGACAGAAACTATGGAAACAAAGTGGGCAAATCTGAAAAAGATGGAAGAAGAAACATTTGCAAAAATCATTATGGGAAAAGCAGATATCAGCGAATTCGATACCTTTGTTGAGAACTGGAAGAAGCAGGGCGGTGACCAGATTCTCAAAGAGATCAACGAAGAATTAGGAAACTAAAGAGGCAGCGGCTGATGAATATCATCAGCCGCTGGTGCTATAATATGAACTGCCACTTCCCGGCGGTGAAAGGATAAGGTGAATAGGATGAAGAAGGTATTATACGAAGAATTACTTCCGGAAGAATGTGTACAGAGAATAAAGGAGATGCCGGTTGCTTATCTGCCGCTTGGTACACTGGAGTGGCATGGTCCGCACATGCCTCTTGGAGCTGACGGAATTCAGTCAAAAGAACTGTTTGTCCGGGTAGCAGAAAAAGTTGGTGGTGTGGTGCTTCCCATACTGTTTATGGGACCGGACCGTGTATTCCATGACGGTGATAAAGCGTTTTATGGGATGGATATTAACACGGAAGGTGCACTGAATACCTATCATGTCCAGCAGATGAAAGGCAGCGCTTACTGGCTGGAGAAGGGATTGTTCCAGGACTATCTGCGCAGTATTTTCGCTCAGCTTTCCAGAGCCGGGATCCGTATTGTTGTAGGACATGGACATGGTCCGTCGACCCATGCATTTCAGGAGCTGGAGGAAGAGGCAAAAGAAAAATACGGGTTAACTATTTTTACGGCATGGACTTTCGCAGAAGATGAGAGACTGAGATATCAGTACGATCATGCCGGAGCGAATGAGACATCTATCGTCATGGCCGTACGGCCGGAGCTGGTTGACTTTGGTCAGGTAAAAGAAGATGAGAGCAATCTGATCGGAATCGCAGGACGTCATCCGGTCAGAGAATCTTCAGAAGCGTTCGGAAATGAAATACTGGAATATACAATGAAAACATTAATTGCAGGTATTGAGGAAACGATTGGTAAGGATAAGAATTAAATCTGAGATGCAGGATTCCTCAAGTGATATACCGGATGCATAGAAAAAGAAACGTTACTGGTCACTGAGTGGACAGTAACAAAGAAACTGTGTGAAATTACAGTTTTGCTTTAAAAATATATTTGACAGAACAGAAAAAAATAATTATACTTGAACTGTCAAATAAATAGAACCGGGGAGCTTATGTGATAGGCTGAGAGGAAGTTGAAAACTTTGACCCGTATACCTGATTTGGATAATGCCAACGTAGGAACGTTATGTAAGAGAGTCTGTAACTGTGAAGATACAGAAAAATTACGACAGATTTAACGGGAGATACTTTGGTATCTCCTTTTTTACGCGAATCCAGGTATAAAAGAATGAGATTGAGCGAGAGTTCATGAAGGGGCGCACCACCGAGGGTACGTTTCTTTGTGGACTCTTTTTTGCTTCAAGGAGGTGAGATGCAGGTGATCAAAGTAAACGGAAAAGAAATCGAACTGGAGAAGGCAACTTCTGTAGAAGTGTATCTTGAAAGTGCAGGATACCAGATGAAGCGGATTGCAGTAGAACTGAATGGCGAGATCCTTCCCAAAAACGAGTATGCGGACAGGATGTTAGAAGACGGAGACTGCATGGAGGTGGTGACATTTGTAGGAGGAGGCTGAAAATGGAGACAACGAAGGTTTTGACAAAAGAGGAAATACAGGCTGCACTTGAAGAACGTCATTCACCGGAAAAGCAAAAGAAACTGTCCGAAGGCCGGGTGACGATCGCAGGTCTCGGAGGTCTGGGATCCAACGTGGCATATGCACTTGCGCGTATCGGCGTGGGGCATCTTCATCTTATTGATTTTGATGTGGTGGATATTACGAATCTGAACCGGCAGCAGTATTTTACAGAACATATCGGTATGTACAAAACAGATGCTTTAAAGTCTCTGCTTCAAAAGATCAATCCGTATATCGATATTCAGACGGATTGCATCAAAGTGACAGAAGAGAATCTGATTTCACTTTTTGAGAATGCAGGAATTATATGTGAAGCATTTGACAATCCGGAGGCAAAGGCCATGCTTGTAAATGGGATTCTGGAACATTTTCCGGAGAAAAAACTGGTGTCCGCATCCGGAATGGCCGGGTATGGGAGCAGCAATACAATTCGTACCCGGCGATTGATGAAAAACTTCTATCTTTGCGGGGATCAGGTTACGGAACCGACTTATGGCAACGGACTGATGGCGCCGCGGGTTGCGATCTGCGCAGCCCATGAAGCCAATATGATCACCCGTTTGCTGCTTGGAGAAGAAGAAATATAGCAGCTATTCAGCAGACATTGTGAAAACAGTGAACGATTACGAAGTATAAAGAATACAGGTAACTATTTAGCAGATATTAAGTAGACAATGAACAGTTACGAAGAAGGAGAAATAAACCTATGAGTACAAAAGATACATGGAGCCTTGGAGGACATGAATTCACATCAAGATTTATCTTAGGATCAGGGAAATTTTCTTTGGATCTTGTGAAAGCCTGCATTGAAAAAGCAGACGCACAGATCATCACACTCGCACTTCGCCGTGCAAACGAAGGGGGACTTGCCAATATTTTGGATTACATTCCGGAGAATGTAACCCTGCTTCCGAACACATCCGGAGCGAGAAATGCCCAGGAAGCAGTGCGAATCGCCAGATTATCAAGAGAAGTGGGATGTGGGGATTTTGTAAAGATCGAAGTTGTACACGATTCCAAATATTTATTACCGGATAACTATGAGACGATCAAAGCAACAGAAATCCTTGCAAAGGAAGGATTTGTAGTTATGCCTTATATGTATCCGGACCTGAATGCGGCAAGGGCTCTGAAAGATGCCGGAGCAGCCTGCATCATGCCACTGGGAGCACCCATCGGATCAAACAAAGGTCTGGCGACAAAGGAGTTTATCCAGATCCTCATCGATGAGATGGATCTGCCGATCATCGTTGACGCAGGAATCGGCCGCCCGTCTCAGGCATGTGAGGCTATGGAAATGGGAGCGGCTGCCGTCATGGCAAATACAGCAATCGCAACAGCCGGAGACGTGCCGGTTATGGCAGAGGCATTTAAAAAGGCTATCGAAGCAGGACGAAGCGCCTACCTTTCCGGTCTGGGAAGACAGATTGAAAGAGGAGCAAGTGCATCATCACCGCTGACCGGATTTTTGGAGGACTAGACTATGGAAAATCAGCATATCAATGAAAGTATCTTAAGCGAAGAGATTCTGGAAGATCAGAAGAAAAACAGGATCGATCATATGAAATATATGCCGGGCATGGAAGATATCGGGTCTGAGATCCTGGATCAGGTCGTAGATGCCATGCATGCGTATGATTATGACAAATACACAGCGGCTGATGTAAAACAGGCCATCGCACACAGTTCCAGAACACCGGAAGATTTTGCGGCACTTTTATCACCGGCAGCACTGTCTTTCATCGAAGAGATCGCTCAGGCGGCGCAGATTGAGACAAGAAAACATTTTGGAAACAGCGTCTATATGTTCACACCGATCTATATTGCGAATTACTGTGAAAATTATTGCATTTACTGTGGATTCAACTGTCATAATAAGATCAAACGTGCCCAGTTAAATGAAAGCGAAATTGAAAAAGAAATGCAGGCGATCGCTGAGACAGGCTTGCAGGAGATCCTGATCCTGACCGGAGAAAGCAGAAACAAATCCACAGTGGAATACATCGGAAATGCCTGCAAGATCGCAAGAAAATATTTCAAAGTGATCGGACTTGAAATCTATCCGGTGAACTCTGATGAGTATGCGTATCTGCATGCATGTGGCGCTGATTATGTAACTGTCTTCCAGGAGACCTATAATTCCGATAAATATGAAACACTTCATCTGGCAGGCCACAAACGTATCTACCCGTATCGTGTCAACGCCCAGGAACGTGCCATAAGAGGAGGCATGCGCGGAGTAGGATTTGGTGCACTGCTGGGTCTGGATGATTTCAGAAAGGATGCATTTGCGACCGGATACCATGCATATCTTCTGCAGAGAAAATATCCGCATGCAGAAATCGCATTTTCCTGTCCGCGTCTGCGCCCGATCATCAATAACGATCGCATCAATCCTATGGATGTTCACGAGAAACAGCTTTTGCAGGTTGTGTGCGCATATCGGTTATTCATGCCATTTGCAAGTATCACAGTGTCAACGAGAGAGTGCGCGCGGGTACGTGACAACCTTGTAGGTATCGCGGCGACCAAAATCTCCGCCGGAGTCAGCACCGGAATCGGAAGCCATGTGGATGACATCGAGGATAAGGGCGACGACCAGTTCGAGATCTCAGATGGAAGAAATGTAGAAGAAGTCTATAATACACTGCTTTCTAACAATTTGCAGCCGGTGATGAGTGATTATATTTATGTATAGGGAATGATCAGGGAACAGTAACAAGGTCATTCCAAGTTACTGAGAAGGTCATGAACAGTAATCATTGTTACAGTTCACACAGCAGCTAGACACTTGCTGTCAAGCTGCGTAAGAACATGATTCAGGAGTGAGCAGGCTCCTTTTGCGAAGCAAAATTTCAGATGAGCCTGCGAATCGTTACTGGAACGAGGTACGAGTGAACAGTAACTAATCATTTCCACGTTGCCCTGGTATATAATAAATTCATGGATAAAACAGGTACTTTCTGATAAAATTGATGTATAAGTAACAATCATTTTTTGGAGGGATTATGTATGATGGCTGATGAAACAATCAAAAATTCCAATGAATTGGAATTCGCTGTATTTTGTATCGAAAATGTGGCGGCAAAGCTGGGAGTAGATGCAGAGCGTGTATATCAGGCATTTACTGAAAAAAGCGATATTTTAAACGGTTATATTGTGCCAGAATATGAAGTATTGCATACTCAGAGTCGGGAATATATCGTGGATGATCTTATTGATGTGATGAAAGAAAGGGGGGTGGAAGTATGATTCTCTATCATGGCTCTTTTCTAGAGATAGAAAAGCCAGATTTGGTACATTCGCGCCCTAATGTGGATTTTGGGCGCGGTTTCTATGTAACACCATTGTATGAACAGGCAGAAAAGTGGTGTGGTAAGTTCAAACGTCGTGGGAAGGATGGCATCATCTCCTGTTATAAATATGATGAAAGCCGGGAAGTTGAACTGAAAATATTGAAATTTGATTCTTATTCCGAGGAATGGCTAGATTTCATTCTGGACTGCAGAAGTGGAAATGACCTGACGGATTATGACCTTGTTGCAGGCGGTGTTGCCAATGATAAGGTTTTTAATACTGTGGAATTATTCTTTGACGGACTGATAGATAAAACAGAAGCTATTAACCGTCTGCGCTATGAAAAGCCGAATATGCAGATGTGTTTCCGCACAGAGAAAGCATTGTCTCTGTTACATTTCGAAGGGAGTGAGATGTTATGACAGCCAATCCGATTTTACTTCAGAAAAAATATAGTCGTGTCATAGAGTGTTTTGCCAGACAGCAGGAAATTTCATTGGACGCTGCATTGGATTTCTTTTACCATTCCCAGGTATATCAGCTGATTCGAGATGGTGTTTCAGATATGCACTGTATGAGCGATGCATATCTTGCGGAAGAATTAAAACAGGAATATGCTGAATTAGGATGCAGTGACAGATAGTAAGATAGCATGTGTGTAAATAAACCTGTATTATTCACGAAAAAAGCTGTGGATAATACAGGTTTATCATTATAAATTTGTAATAGCGGCCTGTTTTACATCAGGAAATTTTACCGATTCGCACGAATTACCCTACAGGGATTACCTGCTGCGATCACATTGTCGGGAATATCTTTAGTTACAATACTGCCGGCTCCGATTACAACATTATCTCCGATCGTAACGCCCGGTAAAATAATAGCACCGCCACCAATCCATACATTGTTCCCAATGATAACCGGTGCTGTTTGCGTTTTACATAATTCGAATGAGCCATCTTCTTTTGGCTCACCAAAACGAGTTATTGCATCAGTCGATTGCTGTCAGCTTATGGATCCATTTGTAGCTTTTGAAGCGCAGGAATATAGGCAGACATTTAAAGATCTGATCGGATTGCACAGCGATCACTACAAGTTCTACCGGCAGCTTCCAGTAGAATGCGGCCAGGAAGGACAATGGCATTACAATGCACCAGACGGAGATCAGGTTCAGATACATCGAAAATTTGGTATCTCCGCCACCCTGGATGATACCGACTCCGACCGGCATCTGATAAGACATTCCAACCATGATCACACTCATAATAATCATGAAGTGGTCTGCATATAAAGTAGCCTGAGGGGTCAATCGGTACATGGATAACAGTGGACTTCGAAGTAAGAATAATACAGTTCCAAGCAAGAGCCCGATAGCCAGATAGAGTACGGAAAGGGTACGCCCGTTGCAGCGTACTTTTTCTTCGTCATTGCTTCCGATATCTTTTCCGATCACGACAGCAGAAGCACCGGCTATCGCAATGACGATTACCTTCAGATACTGAAAAAAGGTGCTTGATACGGAATTGGCTGCAATCGCATCCGCAGAAAGATGCCCCAATATCGCTGTCTGCATAGGAAGGGAAACTGCCCACAACAAACCGGAAGTCAGGATGGGAATACACACTTTAAAAAAGGTTTTCCAGACAGTACCACTGCCTTTTCCGATAATACCATCCCGGAATTTTTCGTCAAACAATTTGACTTTTGTATCTTTTTTCCATACATAGAAAAGAACGATTCCCAGTTCCAGTATGCGTGCTGCAAAAGTTCCGATGGCAGCACCTCGGATTCCCATTTCCGGTGCACCGAATCTTCCGAAAATCAGGATATAATTGATTCCGCCGTTCACCAACAGGGATATGACGGATATAAGGAATGCGATTTTTACGGTCTCCACGCTGCGGAGCATGGCCAGTAAAAGGTTGCTGATCATGAAAAATAAAAAAGTCCATTGTATGATATGAAGGTAAGTAGTACCTTCTCTTATGATATCCGGTGAGGTCGTAAAAAGACCAATCAGTGTATTCGGAATACGAATACATAAAGCGATCATTCCGGCAGCAATTGCCAGGCTGAATAACAGTGCGGCTTTTGTTACCTTTCGGATAGGTTTTGTCTGATGGCTTCCCCAGTATTGGGAGCTGATTGCGATTAATGCATTGCCGATCGCCAGTGCAATCTGATTTACGATAAAATAAATCTGGTTTACCGTCGCAGCGCCGGAAAGTGCATTCTGGCTATAACTTCCCAGCATGATATTGTCCAGCATATTCACGCTGTAGGCCACCAGGTTTTGCAGCGCGATTACTGTCATTAATTTGAAAAAGGAACGGTAAAAAGAAGGATCTTTCGTAAAAAATGTTTTTTTCATGTCGTTGCTTCATCTGTAAACTGTAAAAGTATAGAACAGTTACACTACTCCTTTGATTGGTTAATACGTCGTTAATATATTTATTATATAAAGTCAATAGAGGATTCGTCAATCAGCAGATTTTGCAAATGAGTTCAAAAAAGAGCTGAAAAGGTCAGATGACCTCTTCAGCTCTTTTTAATGCAGCGGATATATTTGACTGGAAGTTTTCTTTTCCGACAAGTTCCACAAAACCGGCTTTTTCCATGACGTGCATGGGCTGTTCATTGACATGGGAGAATACAAGTGTAATTCCTTTACTCTCGCAGGTTTTTACCAGGTTCTGAAGTGCATTCATGGCGGTGCTGTCAAGTGCAGGGACGCCTCTCATACGAAGAACCAGACATCTGGTAAAGTCTTTGACAACGATATGTTCAATGGCATCGGCGGCACCAAAGAACAGTGGTCCGGTGATCTCGTAAACACGGATCTGCAGCGGTAATTTCTGCAGATGTTCATCGATATCCGGAGTGTCATCGTCTGTGTACACCCAGCTGTCTGCATGGGTTTCTTCGCTCATACGTTTGATGAAAAGCAGACAGGCAAGCACCATACCGATCTCGATAGCAACGACCAGATCAAAGATAACTGTCAGTACGAATGTTACTATCAGTACAAGAATATCACTCTTGGGAGCTGTCCTGACCAGGTCGCGGAAGGTTCGCCACTGACACATATTATAGGCAACGATAAAAAGAATCGCAGCAATGGTCGGCATAGGAATCATTCCGGCGTAAGGCATCAGAACGACCAACACGATGATGAGTGTGACGGAGTGTACCATTCCGGCGATGGGAGTCCGTCCGCCATTTTTGATATTGGCAGCGGTTCTGGCGATGGCACCTGTTGCGGGGATACCTCCAAAGAGTGCGGAAGCGATATTTCCTGCGCCCTGGGCAACCAGTTCCATATCTGAACGGTGTTTGCTGTTGATCATTCCATCAGCAACTACACAGGATAGCAGAGACTCGATTGCGGCAAGCACTGCAATCGTAAATGCATTTGAGACGGAAGCACTGATGGTGCTGAATCGGATCGCCGGCATATGAAAACTCGGAAGAGAGTTGCTGATCGTATACAGATTTCCGATCGTGGATACCTTCAGCGGAAGAAACTGAACCATCAGGATTCCGACGATGACTGCAATCAGAGAACCGGGAACTTTCTTAAAAATATAAGGAGCAAGGATCAAAATCGCAAGACTTACAATGCCAACGATCAGGGCATCGGTATTTACGGAAGAAATATTCTGGACAAAGGCTTTCATTTTCTCCGTTGTCTCGATTGGTTTTACACCATCCGGATAAGTAACTCCGAAAAAATCTTTCAACTGGCCGATTACGATGGTCACAGCGATTCCGGAAGTAAAACCGGTCGTAATGGTATATGGAATAAATTTAATCAGACTGCCGAAGTGGAACAGTCCCATCAGAATAAGAAATATACCCGCCATTATAGTGGCGATGATAAGTCCATCCATTCCGTCACGTGCTACGATACCGGCTACGATGGTTGCAAATGCAGCGGTCGGTCCGGCAATCTGTA
>ENA-OROU01003119-OROU01003119.1-human-gut-metagenome-genome-assembly--contig:-NODE-3119-length-10970-cov-2.432341_pt1 | contig 10970 bp, 8 predicted proteins | sample MGYA00242131_ERZ509054 | MGnify/ENA primary metagenome ERZ509054 (study PRJEB26280, sample SAMEA2338749) | human gut metagenome | biome: human gut; feature: human-associated habitat; material: faeces... | reverse complement strand
AATTACTGTACTTATACATTGGAATTTAAATGCAAGGGAAACAGAAGAGTTCTCATATAGATTATTTGAAGAGATATTAAAGCAAAATAGTGTAGTTATTAATAATCATAGAATAAAAATGATTAAGTTAAATACAAATGAGCCTATAGATGTAGGAACAGATGAAAAAGGAATATATGAAAGAGTTATAGATATAGAATTTTATTATGAAAGGAATGAGTGATAATGTCTAAAGTAGAAAGTGGAGTTTATCCAGTACACCAAAATAAATTTAAAATAGGTATAAAGGGTGCTGCTAGTACTCAACCAACAGATATGAAAACTATTAAAGATTTAGAAACATTTTCATTATCTATGGATAACAATATCGAAGAATGGTCGGCTTTAGACCAAGAAGGTTGGACTAGAAGAATGTCAACTGGAAAAGGATTTTCTATTTCATTAAGTGGTAAAAGGTGTGTTGGAGATGATGGGAATGATTATGTAGCAGGATTATTATTTAAAAATGCACAAGATTTAGAGAGTAAATTTGAATGGATATTTCCAGATGGAACAAAAGTATCATTTGATTGTATAGTTAATGTTACAAATGTAGGTTCTGGGGACGCAACAAATGTAGGAGCATTAGAGTTTGAAGTGCTTTCAAATGGTAAGCCAACAATTAGTACGGAGGAATAAAAAATGAGTATGATAGATATTTCAAAGAAATTAAGTAATGATAAACCAGTAATAAAAGTTGCAGAAGGAAAAGAATATAAAATTAATAATAGCAAAAATACTATGTTATTAATTAATCAAGAAATGCAAAATAATAAAAATGAATTAGCAGCGATGGATAAGGTTGTTAAATTAGCATTAGGACAAAATGCTTTTCAAGAAATTGAAAGTATGGAATTGTCATTTGCAGATTATAAAGTTTTATTTATAGGTATTATGGCTGGAGTTTCTGACCAAAGCTATGAAGAAGTAGAAAAGAATTTTAATACACCCAGCTAAAGATAAGCAAGAATCTTGGTATGATTTATTAGAGGATTATGATTTAATAGAAGCAAGTTTTGCAAAGCAATATGGAATAAGGTTGAGAAATGAACAGGATATGACATGGAGTGAATTTGCAACTTTACTTAGTGGACTTATGCCAGATACACCATTAGGGCAAATTATTTCAATTAGAGCCGAAAAGGATAAAGAAATAATAAAAAGATTTACTAAAGATCAAAAAAGAATACAAAGTGATTGGAAAAGAAGACAATCTAAGAATGTTGACAAAGAAAGTTATGAAGATGCAATGAATGCATTTAAAAATATGTTCATCTCAATGGCCAATAGTAAGTAAGCACCTAGTTTATTCTAGGTGTTTTAGTTTTTCATTAAGGGGTGAGATATGTCAACAGAAAGTGTAGGACAAATTGGTTTAGATTTAGTTGTTAATCAAAATCAATTTGATAGGCAAATGAGAGGAATAACTAATATAGCAAGTAAAGCTGGGAAGATATTAGCTGGAGCATTTGCAATAAAAAAAATAACTGAATTTACATCAGCATGCCTTGATTTAGGAAGTGATTTAGCAGAAGTACAAAATGTAGTAGATGTTACTTTTAGTAAAATGAATGAGCAAGTAAATAATTTTGCTCAAAATGCAGTTTTTCAATTTGGTTTAAGTGAAACAATGGCTAAACAATACACTGGAACATTTGGAGCAATGGCAAAAGCCTTCGGGTTTGTAGAAAGTGAAGCTTATGCAATGTCAACAACACTTACTGGATTAGCTGGAGATGTAGCTTCGTTTTATAATATTACACAAGGAGAAGCTTATACTAAATTAAAATCAGTATTTACAGGCGAAACTGAATCATTAAAAGATTTAGGAGTAGTAATGACACAAACTGCATTAGATCAATTTGCATTAGCAAATGGTTATGGAAAAACTACAGCTAAAATGACAGAACAAGAAAAGGTTGCATTAAGATACGCTTTTGTTCAACAACAATTATCTTTAGCACAGGGAGATTTTGCTAGAACAAGTGATTCATGGGCCAATCAAGTAAGAATATTAAAATTACAATTTGATAGTTTGAGGGCAAGTTTAGGACAAGGATTTATTGCAGCAGTAACTCCAGTAATAAAAGTGATAAATACAATTATGGGGAAATTAGTTCAACTGGCTAATGTATTTAGTGCATTTATGAAACGATTATTTGGTGTAAAGAGTGATTCAAGTTCAGGTATAGGAGCTGTAGCTTCTGATGTATCAAGTGCAACTAATGCAATGGATAATTTAAGCAATTCAACTAGTGGAGTTGGAAGTGCAGCCAAAAAAGCAGCTAAAGAAATAAAGGGGTTAATGGGAATTGATGAAATAAATACTATTAGCTCAACTGGTTCAGATAGTGATAGTGGATCTGGTGATAGTTCTGGAATTGGTAATATTGGAATGGATGATTGGGATTTTTCTCAACAAGAGAAAGCTACTGATGGATTACTAAGTAAAGTTGAAGTATTTGCTGATAAAGTAAGAAATATTTTTAAAAATATTTCAAATTTCATAAAAAAGCATAAAGAAATTATATTATCCATTATAGGGGGATTAGTTTCTGGAATAATAGCATTTTTTATTGCAGGAAATTGGGGTGCAATTACTGGAGCAATAGCAAGTGTAATTGGCTGGATTGAATTAATACCAACAGCTTTAGGGTTGGCTGGATTAGCATTAACAACTCCAGCAGCATTAATAGCAGGAGCAGTAGCAGTTGTTACAACAGCTTTTTTATATCTATGGCAAACCAGTGATAGTTTTAGAAATGCCTTAATTAATGGATGGAATGCTTTAGTAAGTGCATTAACACCATATTTTAAGGCAATTATGGGAGCATTAAAATTAGTTGGTGACTTTTTAGTTACAGTACTTAAACCTATATTATTTTTGTTATGGGATGATTGGTGTACTGTAGTAGATAATATAGTAAAAGTAACAATGTCATTGTGGACTAATTGCATAGCTCCAGTAGTTAAATTTTTAGGTGAATGTCTTAAAAAGATAATTGATGGACTTAATGAAATATGGCAAGTATGGAAGCCTACAATAGAGAAAATAGGTGAAATACTTATTGTAATATGGAATAATTGCTTAAAACCAGTTATAAATTGGTTAGGAAATGAGTTTATACAGGCATTTAGAAATGTAGGTAATTATATCAAGCCTATTTTAGAAAGTTTAAAAATTATGTTTGGTGGATTAATAGATTTTATCGTAGGAGTGTTTACTGGAAATTGGCAAAAAGCTTGGCAGGGAGTACAAAATATATTTAGAGGTATATTTGATGGATTAACTAATATTGCTAAGAAACCATTAAATGCTATTATAGATGCAATAAATGCAATGATTAGAGGATTAAATAAAATTAAATTGCCAAATTGGATACCTGGGTTTGGTGGAATGGGAATTAATATTCCTACAATACCTAAACTTGCAAAAGGTGGTATAGTTGATGCTCCTACTATAGCTATGGTAGGGGAAGCTGGTAAGGAAGCAGTAATGCCTTTAGAGAACAACACAGGATGGATAACTGATTTAGCAGCTAAAGTAGCAGATAGAATGCCAGTGAGTGGAGGAAATAGCAATGATAATTCAATGAGTGGAGATTTAATTCTACAAATAGATGGCTCAATTATAGGAAAAGTTGCTTTAAACCAATTAAGAAAAATGCAAAGACAAGGTGGAATTACATTAATTCCAGTATAAATAAGGAGTGGTAATATGCTTAGTATTAATGGAGTAGCGATTGCTACTCCTAAATCATTTGAAGTTACAATTAGTGATTTAGATGGAGAATCAAATCGTAATGCAAATGGTGAAATGATTAGAGATAGAATAGGAGTTAAAAGAAAAATAGCTTTAGAATGGTCACCATTAACACAAAGAGAAATATCAACATTACTTATAGCAGTAAGTAGTGTTTTTTTTACAGTTACTTTTCCAGATCCTCAACAAGGAACAGTAACTAAAACAATGTATGTAGGAGATAGAACAGCTCCTGCATATGTTTATGATACAAAAACTAAACAAGTTAAGTGGAGTGGCTTAAAAATAAATTTTATAGAGAAATAGAAAGGATGATTAATAATGTTAAAAGTAGATAAAAATATAACTTTAAATGGGTCAAGTTTAGTTAATGGAGTACAAGTTGCATGGATGAGTGCAACTATAAGTAGTGATGGTGGAGCAGGTGCAAATGTAAATAAAACTATAACCAATCAAGAATTGTATAATTCTAATAAAGTTGAGGTTAGAGCTGATATCACATCATTTGAGGAACAAGTTTATAAATTGGAAGATGAATTATTAAAGTCTGAATCTACAGAAGAAGTAACAAAGATAAGAAAGGCAGGAAAATAATTATGAAATTAACTTTAAGCAATGAAAGAATAGTAAACACAATTAATACATTAGGAGAATTAAGTAATGCTAAATTACCAGTTAAAGTAGCTTATGCAATTACAAAGAATATTAATAAAATAAATGTAGAGCTTGAAGCTTACAATAAGGAAAAGGCTAAGTTAATTAATAAGTATGGTGAAAGAGATGAAAAAGGAAAATTAAATGTTAATGAAAATGGTATTATACCTTTAAAAGAAGAACACATTGAAGATTATAATAGAGATATAAAAGAGTTGTTATCTATAGAAAATGAAATAGATATACACATGATCCAGTTAGATGATTTATTAAATTCTGATTATAATATTTCTCCATCTGAACTTATGACAATAGATTTTATGATAAATGATTAATAAAAAATAAGGAGGGTAAAATGCAAAATACAACAGCAAATTATAAGTTAGAAATTAATAAGCCTTCCAGAGAATTTGAATGTAAAATTACAATAGGAAATAATATTTATAATAATGATGAGTTAGTTAATTTAACTCTAGAGCATACTCAACCACAAGAAGGTTTTAGTATAGGTGATACAATATCTCAAAGCTTAGACTTAACTTTACTAAATAGAGGAGATATTATTTATAGTACAAGCCAAATTAAAGTTGAAATAGGATTAAAAATAGGCTCTACAATAGAATATATATTAATGGGTATATTCAATATAGATGATATTGAAAAAACTGACTATACAACTAAATTTACAGCCTATGATAACATGATAAAGTTTGAAACTCCTTATTTCTCTAGTTTAGGAGATAAGCCAACATTAAAACAAGTAGTTAATGAGCTATCTAAAATAACAGGAATAGAATTTATAGGAAGCCTTCCAAATTACACAGTGAGTAAGTTGGAAGGCTTTACTTGTAGAGAAGTTCTTTCGTATGTAGCAAGTATTTGTGGTGGTAATGCTGTTATAACTAGAGATGGTAAGTTTACTATTAAAAGTTTAAGTGAAATTAAAAAATCTATAGATGGCAATAATTATTTTGATTATAAGAGAGAAGAAGTGAAATATAAAATAGGTAAAATTTCTTGTCAAATAGATGAAAATAATATTTTATATAAAGGCTCAACTGGAACTGATTCTATGGAGTTGGGATTTGAAAATCCTTGGGTAACTGAAACTATATTAAATGATGTATATAATAAGTTAAATGGATTATCTTATTTAGGTTATTCTATGAAATGGCAAGGAGATTTATCCTTAGATCCTTACGATATTGTAACTGTAACAGATATAAAAAATGTTATAAGAAAGATACCTATATTAAGTCAAAAGATTAGTTATACTGGTGGACTTACTTCTGAAATAGGAGCAAAGGGAGAAAGTAAAAATAAAAATAATTTTTCAAGCTCTGGGAGTACTACAAACAAAGTTAATAGAGCTGTAATAGAACAAGCAATAATTAAAGAAGCATTAATAGAAAAAGCTAACATTAAAGATGTAGAAGCAGTATCTATTAGAACTCAAATATTAGAAGCTAAAACTGCGAAAATTGAAGAAGCTATAATTGATGTTGCTCATATATCAGATTTAAACGCAATTAATGCTAATATACAAAATTTAATAGCAAATGATGTGAAAATTAATAATGCATTAATAAATAAAGCAGATATAACAGAATTAAATGCAGTTGTTGGTAATATTAATATAATTAACTCTGAACTAGCAAATATAAAAACACTTGTAAATGGGAACTTATCAAGTGAAAATATTCAAGCTGGAGGAATAACAAGTGATAAGTTAACAATAGCAAATGGATTTATTACTAATGCCATGATAGCTAATTTAGATGTTTCTAAAATTAATGCTGGTAATATTTCTACTAATAAATTTAGAATAGTAAGTGATAATGGTGGAATTGAAATTGTAGGATCTACTCAACAATTTAAAGATAAAAATAATAAAGTTAGAATTCAGATGGGACAAGATGCAAAGGGGAATTTTAACTTTATTTTGCGTGGAGAAGATGGTACTACAACACTTATAGACCACACTGGAATTAAGGAAAAGGCTATAGCTGATAATCTAATAAAAGGGAATATGGTTGCTACAGATGCAATAGGAGAAAAGCAAATAAACTATAGTTCTCTTATTACTGGTCTTAACAAAGATACTAATACACAGTTAATTAAAGCTAGTAAAGTGGCGATAGATTTTGTAGGACAAAGCTTAGAAGTAGCTTTTAATTCTCTTAAAAATCAGTCTGATAATGCTAAGTTATTAATAGAAAATCATTCTACTACAATAGGAGTAATGCAAGGACAAATAAATACAGTTATTAATAATACTCAAATAGTTAAAGATGGTAAAACTATTTTACTTAAAGATGATTATAATAGAACTGTTTCTAAAGTTGATTCTATTAATAGTACAATAGGAACACACACAACAAAGATAAATGAATTAACAGGTAATATTACAAGTGTTGATACTAAAGTTAATAGTATTCAAAGAGATCTTGAAGGAACTAAGAGTACAGTTAGTAGTCATACTAATTTAATAGATGGATTAAACTCTAAAGTATCTACACAAGGATCAAGTATTGAGCAGTTAAAAAATCAAATAACATTAAAAGTTAACTCAACTGAATTAACTACTATGAAAAATGAGTTAATTGGTAAAATTGATTCTATTGAAATAGGTGGAAGAAATACACTTTTAAATGCGACAGGTAATTTAGGAAATACAAATCATTGGTCAAATGTTGTATTAGATACTAATAAAAAAGTAGAAGGGTGTAATTCTTTTAAAATTACAAGAAATAATTTTGCAAATGGTAATGCAAGGTATCAAGGCTCACAAACAATAGACCTTTCTAGGTTATCACTTAAAGCAAATGACTATATTACATTGTCTGGTTGGGTGTATGTGGATAGTTCTATTAATTTAACAGGGAGTTCAAATGAATTTGCATTTAGAAATTATTATAATAGTTCTTCTAGCTTTGAAGACTTATGTGTGTTTAAGTATACTAATGTACAAAAAAATACTTGGACTAAATTTTCAGTAACATCAAAAGTTACTAAAGATTCTTATAAAGCAGGAGCATTATTATTAAGTATAAGTGCCAATGGATTAATATATGTATCTAAATTAAAACTTGAAAAAGGAAGTAAAGCTACAGACTTTACATTAGCCCCTGAGGATGTTGATTCAGAAATTGGGACAAAGGCAAATAAAACTGATGTGTATGTCAAATCAGAAGTATATACTAAGTCACAAACGGATTCTGCAATCAATATTGCTAAAGATAGTATTAACTTAGGAGTTTCCCAAACTTATGAAACTAAATCAAATGTTGAAAGTAAAATAACCACAGCTGTTAATAATGTGCAAGTTGGTGGAAGAGATTTAGCACAAGGAACTTCAAATATTTACACTACTGCTTATAGTAGTTTTTCAGGGGGAACAAATACATGCCCATCCTTGGCTAAGGTTTTAACTGATGGTCTAGTTGTTGGTGATACTGTAACTGTTAAATTAATATATAAATATACTAATATAGTGGCTACAAGTGGACAAACTGCTAAATGTTGGATTCAAGGTTATGGAAATTCAACCATTTGGAATGGTGGGACATTTAATAGTTCTGCACAAAAAGTATTAAGTGGAAGTGGAGAACACACTTTTCTTTATTCTTTTAAAATAACCCCTGAACATTTAAAAAATTCAAGTTGGGGTACAAGTATTAGACATGATTATGTCCAAAGTGGTTCTGTTCAATGGAAGATGTTTAAGGTTGAAAAGGGAAACAAAGCTACAGATTGGATACCAGCGCCTGAAGATATTGATTCAGTAATTGGAACAAAAGCAAATAAAAGTGATGTGTATGTCAAGTCAGAAGTATATACAAAGGCTCAAACTGATTCTGCAATAAAAGTAGCTAAAGATAGTATTGAGCTTGGTGTTAAAAACACTTATGAAACTAAGACTGATGTTGAAAATAAAATAACTAATGCAGTCAATAGTATACAACTTGGTGGAAGAAATTTATTTCTTAAAAGTAATATAGATCAATATGGTTTAGGTAATTGGATAGGCAATGGTGGTGGAATTGGCAAGGTAGAAGGAACTTTTATTGATGGTACAAAAACTATAAAAGTTACTGGTTATTCAGGTATTCAATATAATTCATTTATCAAATTAAAAAGAAATACAACTTATGTGTATAGCATGATGATGAAGTCTAGTGGAAGTATGATAGTAAATAGTTCTAATCCACTACACATGTGGTTAAACACTTCTGAAACAGGTGGACAGCATTTAGAAAAAGTTATTTCTGCAAGCGGAAACTTAGAAGCAAATAAATGGACAAAAGTTTGGGTTGTATTTGAAACACCAAATACACAAGATGTTTATTATATGAAGCCTTTTGTGTATGGTATTAATACTAATACTGTTTATATATCCAAGGTACAAATTGAAGAAGGAACTAAATGTACAGATTGGACACCAGCACCTGAAGATATTGATTCAGTAATTGATTCAAAAGCAAATAAAACTGATGTGTATACCAAATCAGAAGTATACACAAAGGTTCAAACAGATTCAGCAATTAATGTTGCTAAAGATAGTATAAATTTATCTGTTTCAGGAACTTATGAAACTAAAACAAATGTTGAAAGTAAAATAAATACAGCTAAAGCTAATGCTATAAATAGTGCCAAAAGTTATACAGATGGACAAATAACAACTGTAAATAAAACTATAACTAATAAAGTATCAGAAATAAAAGCTACAACAGATAGTATTTATCAAAAAGTAAGCACTACAGAATCAAAGATAACAACTATTAATAATAATATAAGTGGTTTAACAAATAGAGTTTCTACTGCTGAAAGCAAATTAACAGCAACTTCTCTTACTACTACAATAAGCAGTGCAATAAGTGGAGGAACTTCGTCTATAAGCACAACTCAATTTGTAATGGATAAGAATGGACTCACCATAAAAAATGGTGGATTAATAATTCAAAATAAAGCTGGAACAACTGTTTTAAACAGTGATACTAATGGGAATTTAATTTTTACTGGAACAGCAAAAAGTCAGTCTGGAGCTAGATGGGTTGGATTAGATTCTGGAGGAATTACCTTTCAGGATTCACAAAAGAATGAGCAGATGCTAAGAATAGCAATATCTTATTTTAATGAAAATAGAGATATAAATGGAGTTAATCTTTCTTTAGCCAAATATGGGGATTATATAAGAATTTCACATATTGACAAAGCTGATTTAACAACAGGATGGTCATCTAGCAATACTCAATATAATTTTATGGATTTTTGGAGTAGTGATCAAATTGTAGATGGTGTAGCTTATAAAAAAGGTATTAATGTATATGCACCTATGTATATAAATAAAAGGCTTAAACTATATTCTGGTACAAATTTCTTATCAGAGATAGATGGTGCAATATCTTGGAATAATGGAACTGGTACAGTAAATAATTTATTAGGTATGTATGGAGATAATGGAGCTGTTCTTGGATATAAATCAGGAGATAGTTTTAATGCAAGATTTTTAGTTTCTGAAGTTTCCCACCCAGGTACAGGGGATAATTTAATTAGTTGGGGAAATTATAATGGGAACGGATATACTCTTCATAATTTTAATATAGTTGCTAAATCATTAAGTGTTCAAGGAAGTAAGAACTGTTTACAAGAAACTAAAAGCTATGGAGCAAGACTTATTAATGCATATGAAACAGCAGAATATTTCTTCGGTGATTTAGGCTTTGGCAAAATAAATGAAGAAGGTGTTTGTTATGTTGATATTGATGATGTGTTCTTGGAATGTGTGAATACAGATGCTCAATATCATGTTTTCACTCAAATTTATAATGGGAAAATAACATCTATAGAAAGATATAAAACATATTTCATAGTTAAAGGTGAACAAAACACAGAATTTAGCTGGGAATTAAAAGCAAAAAGGAAAGGATATGAAATTAATAGATTAGATCTGCCAGATATAGAAACACAAGGTGATGAAATTGACATATTTAGTTTTGAAAATGAAATAGAAACTGACGAAGAAGATTTAATGAAAGAATTAACATTTGAATTAGAAAATTTATTATTAAAGGAGCATGAAAAAGATGAGTAAAACTATAAAGATATTAACTGGATTTGCAGTAATAAAAGATAATGTAGGGAATAGAATAGCTTATACTACAAGAGAAGTAGATGAATTAGGAGCTATAGTATCTAGTAATAATAAAGAGAGTTTTGTTGTGTTAGATAGTGAAACTAATAATTTAGTTTCAAGGTTAGAAGAAAAGATAAAAGAAAGAATAAAATAAGTTTAATAAGAGAATAAGTCATTAAGTAGAACCTATTGTCAAGGGGTAGCTTATTCTCTTACATAGGGTGAAATAGTTCACAATAATATCTTGTGAGAAAATATCAAATATATTCATAGAAAAAATTAGGAGCCTAAAGGTTCTTTTTTTATATTTAAAATTTCAAGTGATTGTAGAAAAGAGGAAGAAAAATGTTTGAAGAAGGGTTATTAAGTTTATTACCA
>ENA-OROU01003110-OROU01003110.1-human-gut-metagenome-genome-assembly--contig:-NODE-3110-length-10992-cov-3.453598_pt1 | contig 10992 bp, 9 predicted proteins | sample MGYA00242131_ERZ509054 | MGnify/ENA primary metagenome ERZ509054 (study PRJEB26280, sample SAMEA2338749) | human gut metagenome | biome: human gut; feature: human-associated habitat; material: faeces... | reverse complement strand
TATGGATTTTATTATGATATGTACATATGAGAATAAAATCCATACTTGCCAAAATACAGTATCGGCAATCCCAAATTGATTGCAGCCAACGCATTCTGGCCTACATAGTTTCCAGTAAAATATCCATCCGTTATTGTTATCACTGTCTGTAATAACATTGCAATGATACTCGGAATGGAAAACTGGAGTATCATTTTTATTTTGTTTTCTTTGATTTGTTTAATATCCATACTTACCTCTCTCCTTTTTCCCTTTATTATAGAGATATAAGTATTTCTATACTTCTGAATTTGTGCTGTAATAGCTTTTTCCATATTTTACATTTCTTCAATGTTCTTCCCTGATTTCTATTCTAAATCAGCTATATATTAAGAGGTTTTCTTTTTTCCATAGAAAAAAGGCTCCGAAAACCTCATAATCACTAGAAAATAAAGTGTTTATGAAGGTTTCGGAGCCTTTATAAATTCTGATTTAATTTACAATATTAATAATTTGAACAATTATTTACCAGCCATCTGAGCTGCTACTTCTGCTGCGAAATCTTCTTCCTTCTTCTCGATTCCTTCTCCAGTTTCCATACGAATGAAACCTTTGATAGCAATTTTAGCATTGTTAGCCTTAGCTACTTCCTCAACATATTTGGATACGGACTGTTTTCCGTCTTCAGCTTTTACATATACCTGATCCATTAAGCAGATTTCTTTTAATTCTTTGTTAAGACGTCCTTTAACCATACCTGTGATAATCTTATCGTTAGCATCTGGTTTTTCATTCTTAGCTGCTGCTGTAAGGATTTCTTCTTCTTTTGCAAGATAATCCTGATCAACTTCAGAACGGTCTGTATACTTAGGATTTAAAGCTGCAACCTGCATACATACGTTTTTAGCCATCTCTTCGATGTCAGCGTTAACAACGTCTGTTGCAACGTCTACTAAAACACCAATCTTTCCACCCATATGTGTATAAGAAGCTACGAAACCTGCATCTTCTTTTACCTGCTGGAATCTACGGATGTTCATATTTTCACCGATGATAGCAATCTGTCCTGCTAATGCTTCGTTTACAGTCTTAGTCTCATCGAATTTCCATGTTTCAGCTAAGAAAGCATCGATATCTGCTGCTTCTGTTTCCATAGCCTGCTCTGCAACCTGTGCAACGTAAGCCTGGAATTTTTCGTTCTTTGCAACGAAGTCTGTCTCAGCGTTAACTTCTACTGCAACAGCTTTCTTCTTATCATCAGATACGATAACTTTTACAAGACCTTCTGCAGCAACACGTCCAGCTTTCTTTTCAGCAGTTGCAAGACCTTTTTCTCTTAAGAATTCAATTGCTTTATCAAAATCGCCTTCTGTAGCTGTAAGAGCTTTCTTACAATCCATCATTCCGGCACCTGTCATCTCACGTAACTCTTTTACCTGTTTTGCTGTAATAGCCATTTCGATTCCTCCAAATTCATCTCTTTTATGTGTTTCATATAGATTTTACACAAAAATGCCCCGGCCTGTACCAAGTGCAGGCTGAGGCGATTATTGCAAACAGAATTAAGCTTCTGCTTCTTCAGCAGCTTCTTCCTCTGCTACTTCTGCATCCTGTCCCTGATTTCCTTCGATTACAGCGTCAGCCATCTTGGAAACGATTAATTTAACTGCACGAATAGCATCATCGTTACCTGGGATAACGTAATCTAATTCTTCTGGGTCACAGTTTGTATCACAGATACCAACTAAAGGAATACCAAGAGTTTCTGCTTCCTGAATACAGATTCTTTCTTTTCTAGGGTCTACAACAAAGATCATATCAGGGATATCCTGCATCTCTTTAATACCACCTAAGTTCTTCTCTAATTTTTCCTGCTGTTTCTTGAGGTTAATTACTTCTTTCTTAGGAAGTACATCAAATGTTCCGTCTGCTTCCATAGCTTCAATTTTCTTTAACTGGGCAATACGGCTCTGAATAGTCTTGAAGTTTGTGAGCATACCACCTAACCATCTCTGGTTTACATAGTACATTCCACATCTCTCAGCTTCGTTCTTGATAGAATCCTGAGCCTGTTTCTTAGTACCAACGAAAAGAATCTTTCCTCCGTTAGCAACACAGTCTCTGATTGCATTGTAAGCTTCGTCAACCTTACCTACAGATTTCTGTAAGTCGATGATGTAGATACCATTACGCTCTGTGTAGATGTAAGGAGCCATTTTAGGGTTCCATCTTCTTGTCTGATGTCCAAAATGAACACCTGCTTCGAGTAACTGTTTCATTGAAATTACACTCATGTCAAATCTCCTTTTTGTTTGTTCTTCCGCTGCTTTCTCATTCCTCAGCCACCTTTTTCATAGGCACCTCGACCGACAGAATCCGGCAACGTGTTTTTTATAACTTAATTTACCGAACGAATTATATCATGATTTATGTTATATTGCAAGAAGAAATTCAAATAATCGCTTAAATAATTTGTTTTCTCTTAAATTACTTTTTATTTCAATTATAAATCATTTGTGAAGTTTTATATTATTAAAGTGTTTTGTAAAACTCCTTAATCTCCAATGCCATCTGTTTCCGACGGTCTGCTAAAATTTTGGTAACATCTTTTTCTCCGGCAGTAAATATCTCTTCCGTAAGACCATTTTCCTGTAAGGAAGCTGTAATTGCCTCTCTTCCAATTACCTCTTCTAATTTTTCTCTATAATCAGCCGGTGCTTTTCTTTTTACGATATCCTTTGTCTCTTTTGAAATGTAAGTAAGGTTTGCAACCTGCCCGTAGATTTCTCTTGTTTTATATCCACATTTGGCAAGATAGGTTTTCGGGAGAATCTGATAGGACTCTGTTTTATTTTTATAAAGTTCTTCTATTGTTACATCACTGTAAAGAGAATGGACTCCTCTTGCGCACTGTGTTGCAACATAAACAAGGAATGGTGCTGTACGTGCTGTTGTGGAAGCAAACTTATCTGGAAGAATACTGTCATAGAATTCTTCTGTAAGCTTTAATTCTTCTATCTGTGCTAAATAAGAAGCAAAACCTTCTTCTGTAGCATTAGCATAGTCTTTAAGTACAGTTCCCTCTCCACCACTTTGGTAGTGTCCGGTAAGCATCACCATCGTCATCCATCTTGCTAAAAGAGATTCCCTTTCTTCTTCACCGATTCCCTGTCGATCCATAAGAAGGTACATTGCGTAGCAGTAATTTAAAACAGACTGTGAATACAGCAGACGGCTACAACAATATCCCGCTTTCTTTAATGCCTTTTGGAATCCTTTAAAATTCTTCTCACAGACAAAAGCCTTTACACCGGCACCAAGTTTTTCAAAAGATTCTTCTGAAAGCTTCTTGGATATTTCTTTTTTGGTAAGTCCCTTTTTCTCTCCGGTTCTTCCGGATAAAAGATGAACTAAATCTCCAATTCGTACCTTTCCAAAATAGGAAATGAGTACAACTTTTAACACATCTGCATAAGACGGAATATAAAGATTCTTTTCCCCATTCTGGCACCATGCAACAGCCTGTCCATACTCAGAATTAAAAAAGTCTGTTTCATTTTGCTGTAATACCTGATAAAAGGATGGCTCTCTAAGTAAATGACAGAAATAATCAATACAATTTCTTATGTAGTCCCCGCCATACTCTTCATTGACAGAAATCTTAGACATAACAAAGTCTTCCTGATTCAGTGGTTTTCCCTGTAAATTAATACGAATAAAAATCTCTGAAACAACATCAATATCTAAAAGGAAAGAAAGTTCGATGACACCTACCTGATGTTTTACAATTTCTTTTAATGTATCCACGGATTCTTCCAAAGGTGTGAAATCTTCTCCTGGATTCGCCTCTTTATATTCTTTTTCAAACTGTCTAAAAGAAAAATCTCTTCTAAAAAAGATAGAAATGTCTGGAATCCATTTGCTATCCTGTTCATGCTTTTCATCACAGACTGCAAAACGCTCATCACCTGTTTGCGCTAACGGGTTAAATGCAATACGGATTCGGCAAGACTGATACTGTTCATCTAACACTTCTTTTCCAAGAAGCGCTGCCATTAAAGCAGTGACTCTCTGTTGTCCGTCAATCAGAATTTTTTTTGTACCGCCCTTTCCAAATCCACGGACACGTACCTGAGAATTCTGCCATACAATTAAATATCCAATCGGGTATCCTTCATATAAAGAGTCGATCAATGCTCTGACTTCCTCTCCCTTCCATACAAATGGTCTTTGTATTTCAGGAATGGCAATCTGGGAATTCTCGACATAGTTAAGGATACTACTGACTGAATATTGTGTTATTTTATAGTTATCCGACTTCATAAATAAATCCTTTCGTATATCGCGGGCAAATGCCAACTACCTTCAGGCAGCAGAGATAGCCCTGTCAATCTTTTGAAGTATTATTCTGCTTTATTACAAATTTATATTCTCTGTTATCTTATGAGAATATTTGTTGGAACACGTTTTAGTGTGCTGTCTTATTAATGAAATGTCAGCAGGACAGTACATTAGTGTTTCATTTTCTTTAATTCATCAAAAACTACATCATTCAGCACTTTAATATAAGTTCCCTTCATACCGGAAGAACGAGATTCAATAACTCCGGCACTCTCAAACTTCCGAAGTGCGTTCACAATAACAGAACGGGTAATCCCCACTCTGTCTGCTATCTTGCTGGCTACAAGAATTCCCTCCGAGCCATCTAATTCATCAAAAATATGCTGAATTGCTTCTAATTCTGAGAAAGATAAGGTGGAAATCGCAGACTTTACAATGGAAACTTTTCTTGTCTCTTCTGCATTCTCCTCATTAACAGAACGCATCATTTCAAGACCAACAACGGTTGTTCCATACTCTACAAGAATAATATCATCAATTTCGTAATGATGTTCCTTTCTGTACATAAATACCGTACCAAGTCTTTCTCCTGCAATATCAATCGGAGTAATAATTGCCTGATAACGGCCAATCTCTGTATGTTCAAAGCCCAGTGTCTCAAGATTTACATTCTCTTTTGTGGAAAGAACACCTAATAAACGCTCATTAAGAAGTGTGTCAATGTAACCGCCCACCTCATTATTGATTAATTCATCAATCACTTCGATATCCTGGCGGTTCTTAATACCAAGCACCTTACCTTTACGACTGATTACCAGAACATTCGATAAAAGAATATTACTTAACACCTCGCAGATATCATTAAATACTACCTTGTGTGAATTATTATTGTGCAACAATTTATTTATTTTTCTTGTTTTATCAAGCAATTGAACACTCATAAATACCTCCATCTCAATTGTTAAAATTAACAGACAATTCTTCACCTTTTATCATTTTAACATATCTTCCTGGCAACCACAACGGTATTATCTAATATTTTTACCACTTTTTTAAATTAATTTATAATTTCGTACAATTCCAATAATTTAGGAAAACAAAATAGGAATTTGCCGCAGGCAAAAAGACGCCCCGAAGAGAGTCTAACCCCTATATTTGTGACTTTAGTCACAAATATAGGGGTTATTCTCTCTGGGGTTCGTCTGTCTGCTTCACCCCGGCAAATTCCTATTTAACTTCTTCTTTGTCCATTACGAAGCCGCATTCCTTATCTGCACATACAAGCTTCTTACCCTTTTCTACCATATATCCCCCGCATTGTTTACAGCGAATATTGGAAGGCTTCTGCCAGCTCATAAAATCACATTCCGGATTATCGATGCAGCCGTAGTATTTTCTACCTTTTTTTGTCTTTTTAAGAACAACATCTTTGCCGCACTTTGGACAACTTACACCAATCTTTTCGTAATATGGCTTTGTGTTTCGACAGTCAGGGAAACCTGGACAAGCAAGGAACTTTCCGTGTGGTCCATATTTTACTACCATATTTCGTCCACATTCCTCGCAGACTTCTTCGGAAACCTCGTCTTCAATTTTTACTTCTTCTAATTCCTTTTCTGCCTTTTCAACAGCCTGCATCATATCTGGATAGAAGTTTTCGACAATTGTTTTCCACTTAACTTTTCCCTCTTCCACTCCATCTAAAAGAGATTCCATATTCGCAGTAAAATTCACATCAACAATGGTAGGGAAGCCATCCTCCATCATATCGTTTACAGCCTCTCCCAACTCTGTAATATAAAGATTCTTACTTTCTTTTACAATATATCTTCTTGCTAAAAGAGTAGTAATTGTTGGCGCATAGGTGCTTGGACGACCTATTCCTAATTCTTCTAAGGTTTTTACAAGAGAAGCTTCTGTAAAATGTGCTGGCGGCTGTGTAAAATGCTGCTGAGGATCTAATCCAGATAACGTAATCTCTGTATCCTTCGTAATTTTTTTCATTGCGGCATTCATTGTTGATTTTTCACTATCATAGCTATATACCGTCATAAATCCATCAAACTTGACTTTAGATGCTGCAACATTAAAACGGTAATCTCCAGCTCCAATTTTAACAGATGTTGTCTCATATACTGCTTCTGCCATCCGGCTTGCTAAAAATCTCGTCCAGATCAACTGATACAAACGGAACAAATCTCTTGGAAGCTGTTCTTTAAGCATTGCTGGTGAAAGACTGCTGTCAGTTGGACGGATTGCTTCATGTGCATCCTGAATCTTTCCTGTTTTTGATGACTTTACTGCCGTTTTATCTCCAACAAACTGTTCTCCATACTGCTGTGCGATATACTCTCGGCAACTTGCATCTGCTTCTTCTGAAATACGTGTAGAGTCTGTTCGAAGATAAGTGATAAGACCAACACTTCCCTTTCCTTTTAATGTAACTCCCTCATAAAGTTCCTGTGCAAGACGCATTGTCTTTTGTGTAGACATATTCAGACGCTTCGATGCTTCCTGCTGTAAAGTACTTGTTGTAAATGGCAGTGGCGGCTTCTTTCTTCTCTCTCCATTCTTTACTGACAATACCTCAAATTTCTCTTTTTGTAATTTTTCTACCAGAGCATCTACTTCTTTTTGTGAATGAAGTTCAATCTTACCATTTTTATCTCCAGCAAAATGAGCCTCCAGAGTTTTTTTCGCTCCTGGCACTAAAATGTTTGCAATAAGGCTCCAATATTCCTGTGAAATGTATTCATCAATTTCCTTTTCTCTGTCACAAATGATACGAAGCGCAACAGACTGTACACGGCCTGCTGAAAGCCCTCTTTTAATCTTTGACCAGAGAATCGGACTAATCTTATATCCTACAATTCGATCTAATACCCTTCTCGCCTGCTGTGCATCCACAAGATTCATATCAATATCACGGGAATTTTTAATTGATTTCTTTACGGCATCCTTTGTAATCTCATTAAAGGTAATGCGACTGCACTTCTTGTTCTCAAGTTTTAATGCATAATACAGATGCCATGAAATAGCCTCTCCCTCTCGGTCAGGGTCAGTTGCAAGATATACTTTATCTGCTTTCTTTACTTCTTTACGAAGCTGAGCTAAAATATCTCCCTTTCCTCGAATTGTGATATACTTTGGTTCAAAATCATTCTCAACGTCTATCCCCAGTGTACTTTTTGGCAAATCTCTTACATGGCCGTTTGAGGCAATAACCTTATATGACTTTCCCAGAAATTTCTGAATTGTTTTAGCCTTGGCCGGCGATTCAACAATAACTAAGTTTGCTGACATTCCCCAAAACACTCCTAACTTTTAAATATTATATTGCAATTTATTGTATTTTATCACTATCACATATTTGAAAAAATACCATTAGCAAGATATGCGTTACATTTATGGAATAATTTTTCAAATACACTCTGCTGAACTGTCTTAATTAACATTTATAATTCGCATAAAGAAAAGATTCTATAAGGAAATTATGTTAAATATCAATAAGACAATACTCGAAACCAAACACAATAAATGTACTCTTTCATAAAACAATTATACATCATACACTATTTCGTTTTGCCACGCAAGCAGAAAATTTCACACTTTTCTTAAATAGACATTTTGTTCTATCTGATAAATTATGTTTTTTAGTTCAAATTTCATCAGGATATGTTGCAATTCAAAGGCAGAAAAACCGCTATTTTCCAAAAGATTTTCAAAAGTCATGGGATGAATTTCATCTAAGAGCGAATATACTTTTTCTTCTTTTTTATTTTCACAAAAAAATTTTTGTTCTTTGAAAAATTTTTCTCTGTTTACATCCATATTTTTCTTTTTATTTCCTGTTTTTCCCTCTTTTATAATTATATCCATAATGTCTTCTGGAGAACGAACCAGGACAGCTCCCTGACTGATTAAATCATTACATCCTCTGCTCATACAATCCGTAATTCTTCCCGGAAGTGCAAAAATATCTTTTCCTTGTTCCAGTCCTTGATCAGCAGTAATTAATGAACCACTTCTCGCCCCCGCCTCCGTGACAAAAATCCCATCGGAAAGCCCGCTGATAATCCGATTTCTCATAGGAAACAATCCTTTTTGAGGAGAAATACCCATATTGTATTCCGAAAGAACTCCTCCCATCTGATACACCTGTTGATATAAATTAAAATTCTCTACTGGATAAATCGTATCAATCCCGCCTCCAAGAACCCCAAGCGTATATCCATTCGCATCTAACGCTCCCTTATGCCCCGCAGCATCCACTCCGGCCGCCATGCCACTCACAATCTGAATGCCACATTCTGCTAGGCTTTTTGCAAATTCTCTCGCCATTTTCTTCCATATATAGTTGCCCTTCTCGCACCGACAATCGCAAGAATTGGCTTTGAAAAATTCGGAAGTCTTCCTATATAATATAGCAAGTTTGGCGGTTCGTATAACTGTGCAAGTCTTTCTGGATATTCCTGTGACTCCCTGTGAAAAAAATAAATTTCTCGTTTTTCTAATTTTCGTATAGAAGCTTCTATTTTTTTCTGATTTTTCGACGCTATAACCTCTTTACATTGCCCAGTCGTAAGAATTCCTTTTATCTCACTTTCCGGAGCATTATATATTGTAGATGGATGTCCAAAGTGTTCTAGAAGTTTTTTCTGTGTCTTTACACCAATTCCTGCAATATTCGTAAACCAATACCAGTAAAAATCATTGTTCGTCATCTCACCTTAACCCTCCCTTCTCCCTTTTGTCTAAAATATAGTGCTTCCTCTACATGACGGCTTTTTATATCGTAACTACCTTCTAAATCTGCGATGGTTCTTGCCACTTTTAAAATCTTAAAATAAGAACGCCCTGTAAGCTGGAAAACAGAAAAAGCTTCTTTCATAAGCTGCTGTCCTTCTCCATCTAGTTTGCAATAGATTTCCACCTCATTCTTATTCATTCTGCCATTAAACAATGTAGTACTTTGTACAAAACGTTCTTTTTGTATCTCCCATGCTTTGCTTACCCTTTTCCGAATATCCGCAGAACTTTCTTCTTTAGAGTTCGAAGTCAGCGCTTCGTATCCTATCTCCTCACAACGAACAAACAAATCAATTCGGTCAAGAATCGGGCCACTTATTCTATTCTGGTACTTTACAATCTGACGATAGGTACAGCGGCATTTATCCATTGGATAATATCCGCATGGGCAGGAGTTCGCACAAACAGACAGCAAAAAGTCTGCCGGAAATGTCAGGGTTTGTTCCTTTCTTACAATAGAAATCTCATGTTTTTCCAAAGGAACTCGAAGCATTTCTATAATTTCTCTTTTATATTCTGGAAACTCATCTAAAAAAAGAATTCCATGATGTGCAAGAGAAATCTCTCCCGGCTGCGGAGTCATTCCTCCTCCAAACATTCCTGCCTGTGTAACCGCAAGAGAAGGATTACGGAAGGGTCGTTTCGTAATCAATGAAAAACTGTCTTTTAACAAGCCTTTTGCACTGTATATAATCGTAGTATCTATCATCTCTTCTGTTGTCATCTGTGGCATAATTCCAGAAATACAGGATGCTAACATAGACTTTCCCACTCCCGGCGGACCACCCAACATTAAATTATGATATCCTGCCGCCGCAATCTCCATTGCTCTTTTAGCCATAACCTGTCCTTTTACTTCAGAAAAATCCGTAACAGATATTTTGTCTTCGTCTGCATTTTCTAAAATATCTTTTACAAGTAAATTTAAACTTCGTGTACTTTCCGATATCTCCTGTGATTTTTTGACATCTTGTATCGTACATTCCTTTCCTGAATCTTCTGATATATTCCCTGAATTCTTTAATATTTCTCCTGAGTCATCATTTATAATATACCCATGTTTTAGATAGAAAAAAAGTTCTTCTAAATTCCTACATCCAATTACCTCCATCTGCTCTACAAAAGCAGCCTCTGCCACGTTCTCCTGTGTCACAATACATCTCTTTATTCCTCTTTTAGATGCAGCAACGACAATCGGTAAAACACCAGAAATCGGACAAATCTGCCCATTCAACGATAGCTCACCAACAAAAAGTGTATCTTTTATATAAGTTTCCGGGACAAAATCCATTGCAAGCAAAATCGCTGCCGCAACCCCAATATCAAAAGAAGTCCCACATTTTCGAAAATCTGCCGGAGCAAAATTCACAGAAATCCTCTTCGGCGGCAACAAAACACCGATATTATTCAAAGCAGTACGTACCCGCTCTTTTGACTCCTTCACTTCATTAGACAAGTATCCAATCATATTAAAATTTGGAAGCCCATTACTAATATCTACCTGTATCTTTACAATCTGTCCTTCGATTCCCTGTATCATTGCGCTAAAAACTTCTGCTACCATTGTCTCTGCTCCTTCAACCTGCTATAATAATGTAAAATTTTGTAATTAATTCCTTTATATCACATATTTCCAAAATATGCAATATTTATTTTAGATTTCATATTTTTATTATAAATACTATGAATGAGCAAATACAGAAAAAATGCACAAAATAAGTGCTTCTTGTTTATAGTCCAAACACATTCAGACTAATCAAGCAATGTATGTCTTTATAATGCGGACATAGTTGTGCAATATTTTAAATTTACTCATTTATAGATAAATAGTAATTTTGTCCACTGTCAAAGTCAGCCCACTGG
>ENA-OROU01003103-OROU01003103.1-human-gut-metagenome-genome-assembly--contig:-NODE-3103-length-11014-cov-2.400401_pt1 | contig 11014 bp, 9 predicted proteins | sample MGYA00242131_ERZ509054 | MGnify/ENA primary metagenome ERZ509054 (study PRJEB26280, sample SAMEA2338749) | human gut metagenome | biome: human gut; feature: human-associated habitat; material: faeces... | reverse complement strand
GATGATCACCGCGGTGGTGGTCTTCATGAAAGAGGCCCGCCGAAACAGCTTTGTGCCGATGATGTCCTGAAATGCTACGATTTCTTTGAATGGCTGATAGAGCAGCTGTTTGATGTCATGAATTCTGTATTTTTCCGCGTGACCCATATTGAAGAAAAATTACAGATTTCTGTTCATATTGTGAGTCAGGAAGATATCCGTCCATATCTGGCAGAGAAGCCGGGACTTCTGATCGAGCAGGAGGAGGAGCAGGAATGGTTTATCCGATGCCCAGTTTCATAGAAAGCAGTATGAAAACTCAGAACAGCATCATGATCCTTATGGAAATCTGCCTGATCCTTGAGCTGATCGTGCTTTTTTCCAGAATGATCCGTTCCGTTGGAAAGCGAAAAATCATGATCACAGCGGTAGAATTTTTTCTTTCTTTTCTTTTTATGTCCGGACTTCTGAATGAGCACAGACTTCATGTGGATCATGACCACTACAAGCCCTTGTTTCATTCCTTTCCGGCATATCTGATGCTCCTTCTGGTGATCCTGCTGACGGTTTATCTGGTTTTTGCTATCCGAAAAGAAATAAAGGAATATCATCATTCTTTGTCACCCTGGTCCGTTCATGAAGCTGTGAACAATGTTCCCTGCGGCGTCTGTTTTTCCGATTCTCTTGGACGGATCATTCTGTGCAACATTAAGATGCAGGAATTGAGCAGAATGCTCACCGGAACATATCTGCAGAATTATGAGTCTCTCCGCCATGCTATCCATGAGGATTCCAGGCAGAAAGACGTAATACAGCTAAGCTCCGACAACCATGTGTTTTATTTTCCGGACGGTTCTGTCTGGATGTTTCAGGAATATCCACTGAAAGAGCCTTCACTCGACGGATATCTGCAGACCGTTGCTGTCAATGTATCTGAGATCTACTATAATGGAGAAGAGATCAAGAACAATAATGAAAAACTGGAGTTCCTGAACCGGAAACTGGAAGAAATGTATGAAAAGATCGGTGATGAGATACGGGAACAGGAAACGCTTTCCATGAAAATGCAGGTACACGACAGCTTCGGAAGAAGTCTTCTCTCGATCCGAAGGATCCTGGAGAAAAAAGAAGAGCCGGAGAATATGAAAGAACAGCTGGACACTCTGAAGCAGCTGGTTTATATTCTCACTGGCACAACGGTAGAAAAAGGAGAAGATCAGTATAAGGATACGGAAAAACAGGCCGAAAAGCTTGGAATCACACTTCAGATCCGTGGCAGTTATCCGAATGATCCGGTCAACAGGCTTCTGACAGACCGTGCGATCCGTGAATGCGTGACAAACTGTGCACGCCATGCACATGGAACAACGGTTTACATACAGCTGGAAACAACTGACAAATGTCTGTATATCCAGATCACTAATGATGGGGAGGCCCCGGAAAAAGATGCAAAAGAAGGCGGCGGTCTGTCTGCCCTCAGAAAAGCTGTGGAAGCAGAAAAAGGAAGCATGAAAACGATTTTTGAACCGGTCTTTTGTCTGCGCATGCAGCTGCCGTTCAAAGAGTAACAGAATAAGGGCTCAAAATGTCCTGGGGAAGGGAATGATGTTATGGTACGTGTACTCATTGTAGAAGATCAGATGATCATGCAGAAATATTTTGAATACCTGATCCTGCAGGAACCGGAATTCAGGCTTGTTAAGACCGTTGCAGATGCCAGGGAAGCCGTAAAGATCTGCAGCTATTCTGCGATCGATCTGGTGCTGATGGATGTGCAGACCTTTCATAATCATGACGGACTGACAGCAGGAAAAGCGATCAAGGAGGAACATCCGGCTACAAAAGTGGTCATTATCACTTCATTGATCGATCCTAAAATACTGGAACGGGCAAAAACAGGCTGTGCAGACAGTTTGTGGTATAAGGATCATGGAGAAGCGGAGCTTCGGGATGTGATCCACAGGACACTTGACGGAGAGCATGTTTTTCCGGATACGACACCCGATGTGGAAATGAACTGGATCACCAGCGGAGAGATCAGTCCGAGACAGCTGGAAATGCTGCGTCTTTATATCTGCGGAATGTCTTATTCGGAAATTGCAAAAAAAATGGACTGTTCTACCTCCGGAGTACGCTGGAATTTCCAGGAAATGATCACAAAAGCCGGCTACAGCTGCAAAGAAGATCTGATCGCAGCGGCATTGGAGAGCAAGCTGATTGTCACCACGCTGAAATAACAAAAGCCTGTTTTTATCAGAAAGGAGAGAATACAATGAAAAAACTTTCCATTACCATCGGTATCAGTGCGTTGTTTCTGGCTTTTATGCCTTTGGGCTGCCTGGCAGAAGAAACGCAGCAGGATGTACCTTATGACGCAAGTGCCAGCCAGGCAGTTTTTCAGGACGTTTTAAGAGAAGAGGAATGCCAGGCTGGCATGGCGTTCCTGGGTTATATCGGAGAAGAGAATGTTTCTGCCCAGGATATCCTGGACTATGCAGAACAGACTGATTATTGGTACTACTATCCGTTTCTTCAAAACGCTGCGGTTGTCGACGCCGGCGGTTGTGAGATTTATGTGATCGTGCCCGCTTCTGAGTGGTCCGTTTTTGTTTATCCGTCAGAAATGACCGAAGAAGCCAAATACAGAGATGATCTGGAAGCGCCTTATTATGAAGGATCGCCGGATGAAGTCATTCTCCTCCGGTGTAACATCAGTGAGATCTATTCAAATGTAATGGTCTCCGTCCGGGAAGGCAATATGAGTGTTACTTATCGTCCGGCTGCCTCATTAAAAGACGGTCACCTGGCAAAAGAGCAGCGCTGCTATGACTTTACCATTTATTCGGATGAATGTGATGACGATGGATGTGATGATGCTTCTGAGCATGACGAAGAAGCTGCGGCCATACAGAATGCGTTAGCCCTTCTCTGCCAGACGGATGAAGTCAGCTACTACCTAAACCTTGTTGGAATGTCTATTTGGTATGACGGAACGAAAGAAATGATCGATGGAAAAGAATGTCTGGTATTTGTTCTTGGCACCGAACACGAGGAATGCATCGTCAGAGAAAATTATTATGCCGTATCCGACAACCAGGTTTATTACTATGACGCGATCAGTGATGCATGGAATATTCTGGGAGCCGGGTAATGCAGAAAAATCGCCAAAAACAAATGGTTCTGTGAGGGGACTGCGCAAACCTGCCATAGTGATATGGTAAGGCGGCGCTTTCCTACTCTACACAGTTATCAGAAACGAGCATAGGTGTGACACCGCCAAAGAAATCAAACATCTTGTTTACGCCGTTCCGCAGAAGTTCTTTGCGGAGTGTGTATTTACAGTATAAAGGAAATATATGTAATAGAGCCCAGGAATAATCATCGGGATAAAAGTATTCGTCCACGGAGATACCGAACATTGTTACCATTTGGTAAAAGGCGTTTAGGCTCGGACGCTGTCCGTCGTTTTCGTGATACATAATGGTACGCGGATCGCGGTCAACAATGTATACTAATTGCTCCTGCGTCATGCCCTCACGCTCATTGCGGCTTCTTATGCGAAGAAATATGGGCTGATCGGTGTGAGACAGGTTTTGTATACGCCGCTGGCCGAAACTTTTCAGTTTGCACCGGAGAAGGGGATTTCTTTTATCGGGAAGGCTGAAAAGAAAACTGAATGCAGCTGTAAATTGCCATGTTTGTCATAGACAAATGTGGCAATTTGCTTTATATGGCTGAAAGATAAGGTATAATTCAGATATAAGTTTTTGCAGCAAATAGCTTGTGAAGTGAAAACGATCGGAAGAGAGGATTTTTATGAGTGGAGTGTGGCTGCCTGCTTTTAAGAGTTTAATGAAAAAAGTCTGGATATTTGCTTTCATTTTGGGGGCTGGTGATGCTGCGGTATCAACAGCCTGGAGAAACCACTTTGTTGTGGAAAATTCTGTACGACCGGGCTGTTACCTTTATCAGACTGCGGAGAGCAAAAAGATGCTCCAGCTGCAGTCGGAACTTCCGGTTAAACTGAAAATAATAAAAGACGATGAAGGAAACAGGCAGGTGAAAGAACTTACCTCCTCAGAGGAAATAGAACAGGCAGTCGAGCTGTTTGTCCAGATCAGGGTGGGAGAAGAGACCGATATTTATGTAACGGATAAATATCATTCCATCTCTCTGTTTTTTGATGATGGGGAAAAAGTGGTTTTCAGTCTGAATGGTGACAGTCTGGAATATAGAAAGAATGGAAAAACAGAGCTTTATCAGCTGGAGAACATAGAGCAGTTCTGGAAAGAGGTGATGATATAAAATGACATTTCAGGAATGTTTAAATTCGTACATCAAAGAGCTTGGCTGCAGTGGAAAGGAACTTGCTGCCAACAGCGGGATATCAGAAACTGTGATCAGTCGCTATCGGAAAGGAGAACGTCTTCCTGCCTCAGACAGCGAATATCTGAAAAAACTGGCAGATGGCATTGTGAAAACCGCAATAGAAAAAGGAAGGCCAGACTGGGAGAGAGAAAGTGTTCTTCAAAAGCTGAAAGAAACGCTTGCAGGGGAAGGGGAAGAGATTTTTTATTATCAGAAATTTGACTTGCTGATAAAAGAACTGGAAATCAACGGTTCAAAAATGGCAGCTGCTTTGCATTATGATCCCTCCTATATTTCTAAAATCCGGGCCGGGAAAAGGGTACCGTCAAATCAGGCTTTATTTGTAGAGAGTATTTGCAGTTATATAACCAAAAACTGCTGCAGTGAGGAAGAACGGCGGAAAATTGCTTCTTTAACGGGGAATACGCCTGAAAAACTGGAAATCCGGGAAAACTGTTTTCAGGCCATTCAAAACTGGCTGTGTCTTGCAGAGTTTGAAAAAAACGATTATGTTTCCGGTTTTCTGAAAAAAATGGATGAATTTAATCTGGATGATTATATACGTGTCATTCATTTTGACAGTTTCAAAATCCCTAAAGTTCCATTTCAGCTGCCTGTCTCGAAACATTATTACAGATTGGAGGAAATGCGTGAAGGAGAGTTGGATTTTCTGAAACATACTGTTCTGTCCAGGTCTATGGAACCTTTGCATCTGTGCAGCGACATGCCTGTGGAGGATATGGCGGAAGATGTTGTATTTGCCAAGAAATATATGTTGGGACTTGCGCTGGTTTTGAAAAAAGGGCTTGACATACATATTATCCATGATGTGGAACGCCCCATGAAAGATATGATGCTTGGTCTGGAAAACTGGATTCCTCTTTATATGACGGGACAGATTTTTCCTTACTATCTGAAAGGGGTTCAGAATAAAGTCTACTCGCATTTGCATTACAGCTCCGGGCAGGCTGCAATGACTGGTGACTGCATTAGCGGCCATCATGAGAATGGCCATTATTATCTCACCAGCCACAGGGAAGAAGTGGAAATCTGTCGGAAAAATACGGAATATCTTTTGAAAAAAGCAAGTCCTCTTATGGACATTTACCGCGAGGAAAGGAAAGAGCAGTTATATGATTTTATGGAAAGGGACAGTGCCGTGGAAGGTCGGAGACGAAGAGTCCTTGCGGCTCCTCCGCTGTTTGTTATTCCCGGACAGCTGCTTGAGGAAGTGCTACAGAATAATCATATAGAAGGCGCTGCCTGTAGCCGGATTTTAGAAATGCAGGAGAATGAGAAGAGACGGATGGAAGCGATTTTTTCCCACAGTATGGTAACAGACGAATTATCAGAAATTTTACAGGAAGAATATGAGAAATATCCTGCTGTGCTGCCTCTTGCAGATGGTTTTCTGGAAAAAAATATAATGCTTACGTTCCGGGAATATACAGCCTGCATTGCTGCGGCAGAAAAATATTCCGAAGAACAGAAGAATTATGAGTTCTGTCTTACAAAGGTAACGGGCTTCCACAATATCCAGCTTACGTTTCATGAAGGAAAATGGTGTATGGTGTCCAAGAGTAAGTCACCATCCATTCATTTTATCATTCATCATCCGAAACTCCGGTATGCGCTGGAAAACGTGATGCTTCCGATTCAGGACAGGTGAAAGAAGGGATGAAATTGCAAAGGCTGAGGATTGCAAAAAGGATTCTGCTGACCGGGAAAAAAATGCGTCTGTTTTCTGTTATGATCGGTATGATTTTCATATGTGCCATAAAAACGGGAACTGCCTGTGCGAACGAAACACTTGTGGATGCCTGGAAGAGACAGATGCAGGAAAGTTCCGGGGCTTCGGACAAAGAAAAATACAACCAGGCGCCGCAGCTGAGTGTGGATGATATCTGTGAAATGAATCAGGGAAATGCGGTTTTCCTTTATAACGAACAGGGCTATGTGAGTTTCCTTCAGGGAAAATTCTTTGAAGAGAAAGTTACAGATGCGGAAAAAGGCGTGGAATCACTGATGGGAATTGCAGATCTTCTGGGACTTTCAAAGGGCGCTGAGTTCTTTGCTGTATATGGAGAACAGGATGCATACGGGTATCGGTATTTTACATATAAACAGAGATATGGAGATCTTACTCTGGAAAATGCATCGTTAAAGATTGTTCTTGATCCAGAAGGCTATACGGCAGGGCTGGTCAGTTCTTTTACTTCCAATGTGGGAATTGCCCGGGAAGAAGAGTCTGCAGTTACTGCCCGGGAAGCAGAAGAAATAGTCCGGGAGCATAACAAGGGAAATTATATAAAAATATATACGGAATATACAAGACAGACTTCCGTGACGATTCAGGGAGTTGCCTATCATGCATGGGCAGTTTTTACGAGTCTTCCGGCTGGAGAAACAGAGAATGGAGGAAAGGCTTACCTGGAGCATCTGATTGGCTATGAAGGTTCTTATCTCACTTATGTGGCAGTCAGTTCACCGGAGGAACAGGTCATGGGAGATAATGCCCAGATGGAACTGGCCCTGTCTTATTTTGAAGGCCTGACAGCAGAAACCTACACAGGAGAAATAACGCTCCATGACGGAAGGAAGAGAAGGGTTTCCCTGCCGGTTGCAAAGGATGCGGAAGGAATATATTATCTGGCAGATGTAAACCGTCATATTTTCCTGGCAGATTATTATTCCTATGATTTCCAGGGAAAATTTGTTCCGTGGACCTCGCCGGATAATACCGGATGGCCGGAGCATTATCTGGCAGTTTATGAAAGCTATATTAAGGTATACGATTTTTACAGAGACCATGGCCTTACATCTGTGGATGGATTCGGAAGTCCGATTTTAATCCTTACCGATTACTGTGACAGTAGGAAAGTTCCTGTCAATAATGCAGTATACCTGGGAATGTGCGGAGGTTGGGTAGTATTTTCCGCAAGTGCGGCAAATGATTTTGGGGAATGCGTCGATGTGGCTGCCCATGAATTTACACATGGGATTACGGATTATACTGCAGGCGGAAATTTATACCAGAATGCTTATGGAGCTGTAAATGAGGGAATCAGTGATGTATGTGGAAATTTGTGTGAATTACTCCTTGGAGAGACAAATGATGATACCTGGCTTCTGGGAGAAAACAGTGGAAATGCCGTTCGCAGTATGAGCGCTCCATGGCTGTATGGGCAGCCCTCAAAGCTGTATGACCGTTTCTATTATCCGGAAACAGGAAGTCCGGTGCTGGAGAATGATTACGGAGGTGTGCATACAAACAGTTCTCTGGTTGGGTATGTGGGGTATCGGCTCTGTGCAGAAGGAATGACGGAGGAAGCTGCGTTTGAACTGTGGATGGGAATGCTTCGTCTGATGACTCCGAAATCGGGCTATCAGGAAGTCCATGAGGCTCTGAAATTTGCTGCCGGAATTCAGGGAATGGATGAGGGCTGGCAGAAAAAAATCGATGAAATTTGCAAAAGCTGTGGTTATTAAAAAGGAGGGAGAATCTATGGAAAGAAAAATAGGCAGTGCGATTTTAAAAGGAAGTATGCTTCTTGCAGCGATGTTTTTGATGGAAGGAAGCGTATATCCAGTGCAGGCGGAGGAATACAGCACTTTCGGTACGTTTTCTCCAGATCATTTTCCGGCTGCCGCAAAAGAGGGAGAAACGATAGAGGAAGAGAGCGAAGTACTTTCGCTTGGAGAGAAAATCTCCAGGTTTGGAACCGGAAACGGATTAAGTGGAAGTCCAGGGAAAATTCCTTCCAGGGCGGATGAAAAGGAAACGCAGGGCACAGAGTTTCAGGATCAGGCAGACAGTACAGCTTTTGTACCACAGACATATAAAGTGGCAGATATTTCCGATCCCCTGATCAGAAAAACCGTTGCCAGAGCTTATGTGCCTTCTGATTATACAGTAGATGGCGAGAATATCTGGTGTGGAAAATGGCAGAGTCTTGGAGCTCCTGCACAGGTATATCTTACTGCAATGAGTCCGGATCAGAATACTGTATTAGGCTATTATTCGCTGGTTTGTTATGAAGAAATCCTGGAATATTCACAGAACGGGACTTCTCTGTCAGAGCAGCAGGATGGAGTTTTCGACAGTACGACAATGACTCCCATGCTTCGTTTTATGATGGCAGATACTTACTGTGACTATCTGGCGAAGGCGATCCTTCCGGGGCAGCAACTGGAATTTTGCAAACAGGAAGAAATTACGGAAGAAGCACAGAAGCAGATGGATGAAAAAGCGGAGGAACTGTATCAGCAGAACAGCCAGCTGTTTCAGGGAACGGGTTATAACGTGGATGGAACATACGCTGGAGTGGCGCAGCGGGAATATAATGTGAGCCTGAACGGTTATCCGTTTAAACTGGTGATTGCAGCAGCGGTTGAGGGAACACAGATGAGCTTTACCGGTGAATTTGCATATAATATGGGAACGATGAACAGCTCTTTTATTGCCTGGGATTCTCCTTCCGTATTTTTTATGCTGACTCCGGAAAACGGATATGAGGGGCAGAAAGCTGTTTATGAGCAGTTTGTATTAAATACCAGAGTGAGTGACCAGTTTCTTCAGGCACTTTTCCGTGTGAGAGACCAGATCACGCAGGCCGTCATTCAGCAGAACGGCAGCAGTATGGAACAGCTCAGTGGTGATTTTCAAAGCAGCATGAGTTCTTCTATGGGATCAGAAGATACTTACACGACGGAGGAGAAGTTTTCCGACTATATATTTGATCAGAATGACTATACGCTTTCCAATGGCGATCATATAAAAGTTCCGACTTCTTATGAATATGTCTATGAAGGGGATGATGGAAACGTATATGTCAGTGACAGCAGTTTTGACCAGCCGGGAGGCTCGACGCAGTTATATCCGAATGAGTAACAGTGTAAGGAAAACAGGCGCGGGCTGAGGGCAGACAGTAAAGCAGGCTATAAGGAAGGAGACCAGCTATGAAAAGACAAAGAAAAACACGATTCGCAGCGCTTACAGCAGCAATATTGATCAGCAGTACACTTTCTGTTCATGCAGATCTGAAACTGGGAGAACTTGGGAAGGAGCCAAATCAGATTTCATCTGGGTCAGACAGTTTTGCTGGTTCACAGGATGCTGTGGCTCTGGATGATCTGGGAATTTCTATTATCCCTTCGGAGTATGTTTCTATCCGGCAGGAAGATGATTTTGTGTATATTTATACTAAGGAGACAGGATGTATTCCCTATGTGATCGTGGGTTGTTATGACAGTGCAGCAGATGATTTTGCCAGCCAGTTTACACAGTATATGGCACAGCAGTATTCAGACCTTCAGGTGACAGCGCCGGAAACAACGGTCACGCTTGGAGAAAGAGAGTATGCGTTTGTTCAGTATTCCTATACGGTAAGCGGTTACAAGGTCCGGGACAGCAGACTGTTTAAGGCTGCAAATGGAAAAACCTATATGTTTGGAGCCAAAGAGGTTCCGGAGCTTTCTCTTTATACGGGAAGCAGCCTTGAAGAAATTGCAGGAAGCTTCGCATATCTGGCTGGCGGTGACAGTGACTATGCCAAACATGTGGACAGTACCCGTGCGGTTGAATCAGATACGCAGGAAATGATAACAAATCCGGAAGATACCTCTACAACAACATCGATTGTTTTTGACCAGGAAAAAGCCGGTTATAAAGGAGTCTGGGTGCCTTTTGATGATGGGTTTCAGCTGTATCTTCCGACCGACTGGAATACATATGAACTGTCAGAAGAAGAGATAAATCAGGGGCTTCTCTATGCCGCAGGTGATACTTCAGGTTCGGACACTGCGCCGGCTGTTTCTGTCGTGTGGGCGAAGAATGACGGGGCAGAAAATATAGAGGAACTTGCATCCGAAATCAGGCAGGCCGGTTATCCGGTAGATGATATTGTTTCAATTAACGGAATTCCCTGTGTTTCTTATCGGGTAGAAGACGGAGACTGCAGTGCGATTATGTTTTTCCATCCGACGGATCAGCAGTATATACTTTGCATCACGGCAACACAGTATACGGCAAATGTGGATATGATCTGCTCCATACTGACGTCACTGAGTCTTACGGCTTCCTGATTCAGGCAGACTGACAGAAATCTTCCGTACCGGCACCAATTCCGCCGGTACGGAAATAACATCCTTAAGCGTGCTGTCTCCTGTGATAAAGTTTCTCCGCCGCCGTAACCCCTCCATAAAGCAACATAGCCATAAGGCAGAGAATCAAAATGGATAGAATCACCAGATCCAGCTGAAAGACCTGACTTCCGTAGATGATGAGGTACCCGAGGCCGTTTCGTGCGCCGATGAACTCTCCGATGACGACGCCCACGAGGCAGAGGCCGATATTAACCTTCATGATGCTGATGATCATCGGAACCGTAGAAGGAAGGACGACCTTCGTGAGGGCGTCTTTTTTTGTGCCGTGAAGGGTGTAGATGAGGCGGATCTTCTCGCGGCTGGTCTCCGTAAAGCCGGTGTAGAGATTCAGGATCGTTCCGAAAATGGCCACGGACATTCCGGCGACGATGATGGTGCGGCTGTTGGCACCGAGCCAGACGATGAGAAGCGGGGCCAGGGCAGATTTCGGAAGGCTGTTCAGGATCACGAGGTAGGGCTCCAGCACCTGAAAAACGCTGTCAGAGAGCCAAAGCAGAAGGGA
>ENA-OROU01003098-OROU01003098.1-human-gut-metagenome-genome-assembly--contig:-NODE-3098-length-11037-cov-2.595520_pt1 | contig 11037 bp, 28 predicted proteins | sample MGYA00242131_ERZ509054 | MGnify/ENA primary metagenome ERZ509054 (study PRJEB26280, sample SAMEA2338749) | human gut metagenome | biome: human gut; feature: human-associated habitat; material: faeces... | reverse complement strand
AAGTTCTGTAAGGTCATTATATACGAAATCGCAAAATTCTTGTACGCTATATCTATTAGCATCCACATAATAATAATTTAATACTGGATTCTTGTACGCTATATCATACGCATATACTTTCACATGATTGTATTCCTGTAAGGCTTTTATAATAATTGATTTCCCGTTCTCGCCTATAAGTTTTAGCATAGTAAACTCCCTTTCTGTCCTACCTTAGTCTCGAAATTGCTTCGGTCATTCTATTTAAATCTGCATGTAGTTCTGAGAATATATCTTTGTTCCAATTTGCTCTTAAATCGGCAAATTGCATCATTCTTTGAATGGCACATATACAATAATTATATCTATCAGTAGCCAAACATTCCCATGCTCCAATCTGACCTGTTGGTTTTGACCATACACAAAAATTACATTTATTCATTATATCAACTCCATTTACTTTAATAGTGTATCAACATCAATATCCATTGTGAAAATAACATGCGCATGATGCCATACGAGCATATAATCTCCCTTCGTAGTATCAAATTCTTTAATTTCGGTTACATAGAAATTACTGTCACCAGATTTAACAGATACACGTTTTGCCCCTTCGACTTCTATGTCAAAATCTTCATCTGCATTAATTAAACATGATTTTATTGCATTAGCGAACGCTGCTCTTTTGTGCTGAAACACCGTAAAAACAGGCTCGGTATAGTGTTCATCATCCAGTTCGCATAAAAGGTATAATGTGTTCATATGTTTCCCTTCTTCCAATATTTTTTTTATTTATCCCTATCTGCATTTTCAAAAGAAATACGATAACCGAAATCTTTCCAAAAATTTTCGGTAGCTGCCTTGATATCATCCAATGATGTAACCCAAACATCATCATCATACCAGTATTCGTCATCATAATTCTCATCATAAATTTCAAGACATATAATTGTCGGAAAACTTGTAATACGATAGAATCTAATTTTACTATATAAATTCTGTAATGTGTTAATATCTTCTTTATCACGAAGCTTGTACCAAATATAATAATTACATTCTGCATTGTTACCATACCCCAATGGCACTGTTCCGTCTAAATCTTTGATTTGTATCTTTTTTGCCTTTTCAATATATTGTTTCCGTTCGCACAGTTTTTCATATCGCAAACATTCTGCTTCAATTTTAAATTCCGTGCCATCTTCTGCAACATAAATATGCTCTTTACTCACATGTTCAATCACTTTCTGTTTCATACCTTTTCATCCTTTCTATACCTTCTTAATTACTCTTAGTGTGTCAAGTATCGCCTCCAATAAACTATCCTTTCACCAAACCACACCTATATACCATTTTAACCATGCCACTTCCAAAGTCTTATATATACCGTCCCCGTTGTGATATAACAAGGTTGGCAGGAAATAGAAGTCTCTGGTATAAAATCCTTTTGTAATTCCCATAGTCCACATCCTTTTATATTGTGTCATCAAAGTCTAGCTCATCTACATACCACTGAAAATCGTCCGTTGGATGATTATAATAAGGAGAATCAGGATTGTCCTGCTCTTTTAATAAATCTAATACTGCTTTACCCTTTGATAAATAAATTCTTTCTCCGATACAAGCACCTTCATATCCACCTTTAACCCATAGATAACATTTTTTCATTATAGCACCCCCTATTTTATAGGTAGAATCTGTGTCACTTGCAACGAATGAGCATCAAGATATTGCATGAAATCCTGCACACAAGCATATGAATCTTCATACCAATTTTTCGTTCCAGTAAAGCTGAGTGCATCGTGCAGAGTATCATACCAAAAGGACACGCTATCACCATTAGATAAACGACATTCCACAGTGGCATCGTTTCTTCCTTCTTCCATCAAACCGAGTATGTAGAATAGCTGTTCTTGCACATCTTTTATAGTCATACAAAATCCCTCCGATAAAATTATCTTTTTATCTTGCTCACTTCAAATATGATGCCTTTTGTAATTCTTCCGTGTACTTTGCCGAAGTGTCCCATTGTGCATGGCACTTATTACAATATACAACCTTTTTCTTACCAGCATACCCGATAATCTCCCAGTTTGCTTTATCTTTTACTTCGCAATGGCAAGCTCTACCGCTTGCTGATGCACCAAAACCTCTTGCCATAAAATCACTCCATTTTTTTGTATATGCTACATCAAATCTTCTCAACACATTTCATAAATTCACTTGTTTCCATGTCCCAGATGTTGCAGTCATAGTAAAATACACACTGCGTATAATCTTCAGTGCATTGTAAAATTAAAGTGTGAATATCTGTTGCATCTATAAAGTCATCAATGACTGCATTAAAAATCTTACAAATATGCCTTTTTATCGCTTCATCATTTTCTACAACCAATTCCCATAAGGCTTCATCTGGGTATGTGTTTAAGATAAACCCTTTGGACTCCAATAAAGAATTATAATTCACAAATATCACTCCCGTTTTACCAAAAATTTTCTTACCTCATCTGCATCCATATAAATCCGTCCCTGACGCACATCAAAGAAACTAACTTCATATCCGACACCAAGCATTGCGCTCACTTCTGCGCCATTCCCGTTAATACATAGTTCTGCACCAAGTAAATCATGCAACATATCATTATAACCTCCCTATTTTTTATGTCCTTATTCTGCTAAATACGGATTGTCTTTTAATAATTTATTGCAACCTTTAGCAAGAAGAAATTGTTTCCATGTCCATTCATCTGCTGGGTCAACATAGAAATCTACAGAAATATCATCCATAGTTAATTCAATGTTATCGGTAATTTCCATTGTACCGCCTGCCCCATCACCCCATCCATCTGTGGTAATATCTACGGTAAAATTATTCCATTTCTTATGTCTTTCAATATTTTCAATTTTTACTGGATTGAAAATATCTGTTATGATTTGTTTGATTTCATCGTCTGTTAAGCCAAGAAATTCTCTATACTTCATTTATAACCACCATTCCCTTACTCCAACAACGTAATTTTCCGATTATCAAACCAATCCTGTTGCACATGAATTGTTACATAGTAATTATAGTCCTGTTCTTCATAGTCGCCTATTTGTTTATGAATTTCAACATCCCTTTCGCATCTTTTCAAGGTATCACCGATAGCTCTGCACTGGAAAACGCCATCTTCAACTCCTTCCAGAATGAATTCTGATTCCAAGCCAAGTCTGTCTACTGCGTGAAATTTCTGTCCTATTTTCATTTCCATTGTTATTCTCCTTCTATTCACTATCTACCATCACTTCTATTTCCAAGTTCCTTACATTTACCACAAGTTCATCTTCTCCTCTGGTGTTGAAATAAGCCAAGACATCTTCCTTTTTGGCGATAGCAGTTTCAATATACCCTGTTTTATCATCCCTATCAAAACGATGTGCAAACCATTTTGCTGTTTCCAGATTGGAAGTCCAAGACAACCCATTCGGTTCTCGCCCAATGGCTACACCTCTGTAAATACGCAGCTCATCTGGCATGGAAGTGTATACTTGATAATCCTCTGTTCCCATCAAGCACTTTTTGTCTGCTTGTTGAAACCAAGAAATGAGCATATCAATACTGCAATTTACATCCTGATTAGGATTCTCAGAAGATACCCAAGCATCCGCAAGATATGTGGAAAAATCCTTTAAAGACATATAATCTTTTGCGTATCTCAAAAATGCCAAACGATAAGATTTCCGTACCATAAGATACAGTTCGTCTAAAGCGGCTGCGTTCTGAATATTCTCAGCCATCATTCTCCGCCATTGCATACACGCTTCTTTATCCATCAATACATCCACCAGCTTGACATTATTTATATCCATCGGTTTATCGTTATTATTTTTTACCAATGCAGTGGACGATTCTAAGTACGGATGAAACACACAAAATGGCACGTTTGACGGTTCAATATCTAAGTCCAAAAATGGCAACGATACGCTATTTTTTATTTCTGTCAAATTCGTTTGCTTTAACATGGTATTCCTCCCGTTTACTGATTTAATTTTCTGCCACAAATCGGGCAATAATTGATAGTAAAATCAGCGCACCAATCATCATAGTACACAAGGTTTAATTCCCTATCTTCTTCACTAATCATCATGGTGTATCCATTTCCATACTTATCTCCATATTCTTCCGTTCCATCACACAAAGGACAAGCCTTCATAACTTTATCCATATCAATTCACCTCTATCTCATTACCATTAAAAATAAGATTTTTCATAACACACTCTCTTCAAGTAATGAATTCTTCCTTCAAACCCACAATCTAAATCCATTACAGAAAGCATGACATTCATCGGTACGGCATCTAACAGCGTCTGATACTGTTGAAATGTTGGCATAGAACTAAGCCACTGTTCCCATTTTTCATGCTGCGCATTAGCAACATGCTCAATTTTTAACAGTGCATCAGCTGGTACATATCCTACAGGATTGACATACCATGTAATTTTCCCACATTCCGCAATGTGGGCAACACTTTTATAATCTCCGTTTTCCTCTACTGCCTTATTGCAAACGGTAATACCGTTACCCAAATGTCCCATAAACAATTTAAATTTTTTCATTCTAACACTCTCCATTATACCACAGAACGCAGTGAATAGCATCTGTTAGCATCCCAGCTGCAACATTTCCTGTGTTTCTACTAAGAAATAAGACTGGTTCGTCATGACTTTATTGTAGGCTTCCTCGCCCTGAAATTCATCTACAACAGACTGTTCCTCCTGTGTCATGTTTTTATACTGTTTTCTTCCGTAGTCAGGAGGCAACCAACGTCTATTCTTGGCTGCATAGATATTGAATTTTTCCAATAGGTCTAAATTTTTAAAGGTAATATGCACTGTTCCCTTTTTATAAAAGGTCACTGTAAAATATTTGCAATCAATATTTTTCGGTTTTTCCTGTGCCTCCTCCAGTACATGACACATATCCACAGAGCTGGTCATATTGCCATCAAAAAAATCAAAGATTTTTTCAATATCCTTGAGTGTATTCATGGCGTGATAGGTATCTAAATTTCCACTCCAACGGTTAAACACGTTATAACATGGCAGAATAACCTTCTTATTGACCTTGTGTGCCTTATTGCTTGCCCACCCATTGTAGTAATGGATATTATTTGCGCTTTCCTTATACCAAGCATGCTGCGCTGACAATCTATCAAACATTTCCATGATAGCTTCCTCAATACTTTTATTCATTTTTCTGCTCATGTCCGTCATAATTGCACGAATATTATGCTCAGAAAAATCGTATTCCTGCAAGTCATTTACCAGACTGCTATACTCCCGAATCAAATTGCTTGTGAAATTGCCTGTAAATTTCTTATTGGAAAACAAAGCACTCCAATATTTTAAGCGTACACGTTTCACATAGCTGTTGATAGAAACATCATTATGTTTCCCATCAAGTGTCAACTTTAAAATAGATGCAGATGTTCCTTCCTTGAAGTCCGTTAGGATATGTGGCTGCAATGCCCAGAACTGACGAATCAATTCAATTCCACTTGCAACCTCTACGTTGAATTGTGAAATAATCGCTTTAATATAATCACCTATCATGACATCTGTCCCGGTTTCCGTATTCCGTTCCGCATACTCTGCTGCCTTCTTCATTCTACTGTATGTTTGATGATAGATATCACTTTCCTGCTTTTTCTCTGGAATCGTTACTTTCACAATCGCAACTTCAACATCTGTTTTCCGCTCTGCACCAGAAAAGCTATTTGCAACATATTCAATATCTGCATTATATTTTTCCAATGCCTGCACCAGCTCCTTACGCAGATTGCTATACGGATTTTTAATTGTTTCTGCATTGAGAAGGCAAATCACACTACCGCCATCTTTCTGCATTTGCAGTGCCTTTGCCAAGTGCTTATCCCCACAAGAAAAGGGTGGGTTCATGATAATCAAGTCATACTTCTTAAATGTTTGGAAGGTCAGAAAATCATCATGGACTACTCTGTAACCTTTCCCCTTCAAAATATGTTGAAGATTCTCATCAATTTCAACACAATCAATGTCAATATCGTATAATTTAAACAATTTCTCTTTCCATGTATACAATACCAACTCGCCATTATGCCTACGATAGCTTCTCTGTTCCAACTCTACTTCTGCTAGTGCGTCTAAAATATCACCTTTTCCAGCAGAAGGTTCAAGGATAGTGTGTACCATTTTCCACTGTACACCCTCTGCCATTTTCTTTACCAATTCCTTTGGTGTGGGATAAAATTCATTGTTTTTTGTATCGCTAATCAAGGTTTTTACATCCATATTGTTCCTCCATTCCTTTTTTTATTACAAACGCTGAATACTCTTTACATTTCGATTTTCCACAAAAAAAGAACACTGACGCTTGTCAATGTTCTATCTCTACGCTATTTAATTCCAACCCATCAATTAATGTCTTTTCCCAAGAGCGTCATATTCTCCCTCTTTGAAATCATACTTGCCTGCAATCAGATTCTGTTCCCTAACGTGCAAAGGCTTATCCATGTCCATTGTGAGCTTCAATGTGTTTACCTTAGACATATCATAGTGTTCCACCTTCTGTTTCTGTTGATAATCAGCACATTTATAACAAATGAAAAGTAAAATACAAGCAATCAATTCAGCCATACTCATTTCCTCCTTTAATTTATGTTAATATCATTTTATATTTTAGCACCGTTCACAAGCATCGTCATTTTGAAAAAGTAAGTCCCTGCGTCTGACCTGAAAGCTGATTACAAGGCGATAGACACCACAGCTATCATCATTCCGCATAGCGATACGGATATCATTTTTCAAGCCATGTCGGTTCAAGTGCTGCCACAGGCTATTATAGCCTTGGCTACATTCCTTTTCACCTGTAAAATCCAAAATGACATTGTGCTTTTTCTCTAATACTTCTTTTACTATTGTAGCATATTTTTCTCCACCATGAAAGTCTTTATTATATTTAACCTTCAATTTGTGGGCATCAATTCTGACCATATCATCATCCTTTCCTATAAAAAAGGTACAAACATACTTGTTTTGTTTACCATTTCGTGCTTTCATCTTCTTAACCTATCAATTTGTACATTTTGATAATAAATTGATAATAAAAAAACGAACCAAAACGGCTCGTTTTTTATCATATTATTTCTTTCCGTTGACTATCTTATTTCCCTTGAAATTTTACCTTCATGAATTTGAAAGAAAAACCTTTTGGTAGCGTAGTAGCTCCTTCGGAAAGTCTGCCACCAATGAGTTGAGCAACGTACAGAACATCACCATCATTGAGTGTGACAGACATTCTGTTTACAGGAATTTCCATTCCCAGAATGTCGGACAGTACGTTTGCTGTATCAGTATGTCCGATGCAGCTTACAACATCCGAAGGGATATCTGCTTCTGTTACGGTTTCGACAGATATATTCCCATCAGAGGGGAGCATCTGGAGACTGAAGGCATTACCTAAGTATGCCTTGTGTTTGCAAATAGAACATCCACTGCAAGCAGATTCGTAGCACTCTGCCATGTTGCCACACCATGTCCCTTCGCCGTTCTGTACAGGGCAATCCCGTTCTGCGTCATAAAATTTCTGTCTTTCCATTTTAGTTTTCTCCTTCTCCTCGTATCTTTTCATAGTCACATAACTTCCTCAACAAATTGCAAAAAGTTTTCTACCGTCATCTTGCGGTAGGAAAAGTCAGCAAAAAATGCACATTCGCTGAAATCGTCCTTGCATCGTAACCCAACTACTTGAATATAGTCGGTAAGACAGATATTTTCATTGAACATCTTATTAAATTTTTCACATAGCATAATTTTCCAAAGGTCATCACCAGTAACAAGATATTCCCAGAAAATCCCATCGTCCTGATAAAAGTTTTCCTTTGGATTTTTTCGCTGAAAGCTTTTGGATTTTAAGAAGTCCTGATATTTCTTAATGTCTTGCATAAAAGATTCCTCCCTACTTATGTATATTTGTTTGCCCTTTATACCTATATCTCTATGTAATTTTATCATTTTTCAGGGCAAATTAAAAATTTTTTGCAAAAATTAAGAAAATTACTATGTTGATTTTCCTTTCTGTACTTTCTTAATTACTCTCAATGTTTCAAGTTTCATGTTTCCTTTTAGTTTCATTTCCTCTTTACCTTTGTCCAAGGCATCTGCTTTAGTAGCAGCTTTAACATAAAATGTCCATTCTCCGCCAAAATAAGCCTCGCAACCAAGCTGATATGTATTCATAGTTCCTCCTTTCAATCCACAACTATACGGTATCCATTATCAATAAATTTTTGAATAAAATCTCCTACAGCATGGTTCTCACCATGAAACGCACAACCAAATGTGCTGTAGTATGAGAATGTATAACCTCCTTCCATCCAAAAATCAATTCCCATTAAATTCAATAAGTCTTTTAATGGGAATATAGCTTCTTCACTGTGGTTATCATAAACCTTACAGGTAATATAAGTATTTCCATGTTTATAAGACACTTGAAAAGTATGTTCGTCTATCCATTTCTGACGATTTGCAATGAGTATTTCTTCAGCTTTCTTTTCAATTTCATCCTTTGTCATAATCTCGTTCTTTGTCATAGCAGCCACTCCCATTCAAATTCTGATTTTATTTACTGATATTTTATTTACTGATTCCTCATGCTCGATTCCAAGATGGTTCAATAAATCAATTAAAGCATTATGATAACCGTCAGCATAGCCTGTATAATATTCATCTAAACCGTATACTCTGTGTTGCAGACGTTCCTTGTTATTCTTGGCAATTAAGTTCAAAATAACTTCTTTCATATCCATTGTTTTATTCCTCCTGCCAATTATTTCAGATGCCTGATTCCATGTTTTTTCTCAAAACGAAGTAAGTCTCTAATCGCTCTATCGTACACATATCTTGTATCCTTGTTGTTGGTTCTCTCACAGACGGACGAAACCATATTTGCCCATTCTTTCAACTCAAAATATTCTTGTGCCTCTGGAACGGTTAAACCCAAATGGGTAGCTTCATGCTCAAATACCTTGTACTTATCTTGACATTCATAACCACACCGTTCACACACATAGACTATTTTCTGTTTCATCTAATCACCTTCCCGTTCTATTCCCTGTTTTAACCAAGTGCATCATAAATTTTATCAATGTCAATAGTGCTTTTGGATGTATAATCATCAGAATAGACATCAAGATAAGAATAAATATGGATTTTCCTTTTCAGCTCACTTTTTCTACATTCTGTTGTTACAATATCAATGATATCGCCGTCATCCGTTTCAAAAACGATGTAAATACCATCATAATCATCATCAGCGTTTTTACCTGCAACCAAAAACCCACCATTTACTGGTACTCTAATTGTTTCCTCTTTCATATCAATACCTCCAATCAAAATAGTTCTTTTTTATCATTTAAGATTAAAGTGTCAATCTCAATAGGTTCAACAATACACTCGTATACATCCTCGCTAAATTGACACAAGCAGTCGCACATTTGTTTTGCCTTATCTTTTGTTGTAGCAACCCCTGCCAAAAAAGGTTCGATATCATCATTTTGAATATACAGTAAATATACTTCTTTCATTGTTAATACCTCCAATCAAATATCCGTTTTATTCTCTTTCTGCTAAACATATTTCTTCTGGATATGCTGCCACAATATCTCCATTTTCAAACTGGATGTACCACATAGGCAAACACTCTAAATCAGCACCATGTTCTTTATCTTCCGCAATCTCTTTCACTCTGCCAAGCACTGTAAATCTCATGCCTGTATATTTCTTATACTTCGTTTCTCCTGTATATGGAGTTCCGAATGTATCCATAAACCCAATGTTCTCATAGATAAAAAAACAGTTGTTTACAAATCTACGCTCTTGATGTTCAGTAAGTATCTGTCTGCATTTGTCCATATCTCCAAATCCAAATACTTCAAACAATGTCTCAAATGTCGTACACATAAAATCAATTCCAACTTCCAAACAGCATGGAGCATCTGAGCTATAATTATCTGGTACGCCCCACATGTTGTAATAATCGCCATCTTCATCAACACCAACTCCGTAATTTAAGTCTGATACAATAGCTTCTTCTGTTGGCAAATTTGTATCATCGGCAGTGTCCAATCCAGCATCTAAAATTTCTTTCCGTTTTGCTGCACATTCGTTAATAAACCATGCAACCTTTTTCTTACCTGCTTCTGTTAAAATGTATTCCATTATTATCAACTCCTTTACACATACTGTACATACCAGCCGCAAGGCAACTGCCAAATAGTTTCGTTTAACTGCTCTTTACATTCTTCTTCAGTCAAACCCCCTATGTCTGTTTCACTGTATACTAATGCGTCCCATGTTGCGTAAGTATAGAAGTTCTCATCATACATTTTTATGTAATCATTTGCCGTTTTCAGTTCTACTCTGCTGATTTGGTCAAACAATTCCATAAGCTGCTGTGTAGCATCCTCGTTATACCAATACAAAAAATTGCTCAAACCAGACATAACCTGTTTTACCATTTCCATATCTTTCATATAAATTCCTCCCTTATATTTACAATTTATTCTTTTGCATCTCTAGTAATCTATCAAGGACTTCATTCAGCTTATTAGCTGTATTTATTGCATTATCAAGGTTGTGATGGATATTGTGCAAAGAATTATTAACATCTACTAAATCTTCAGCAGTTTGCGCGATTTTTCCTGTACACTTGTTGATTCTTTCTATATATTCCATTTTATTGCCTCCTGTTTTAAAACATCATTTCATTCCGACACTTCATTTGCTAATTTTTTCATCTGCTCAATAGCAGTTTTCCAATTTCCATTAAATTCTACCGTTTTAAGTTCTATGTCTGCCAAATAATCAGAAAGTTCTCCTTCAAACTCATAAGCCACTAATTCAATGAAATCTCCAATATCATTATCTCTACACCATTTTGTAGACACTTGAAGTTCTACAAGAATTTTCTTTCCGCTTGGTTTGTCACAGACATATCTTGCCATTTCTTCAAATGCATAATCCGTAACTTTTGTTCTGATACG
>ENA-OROU01003073-OROU01003073.1-human-gut-metagenome-genome-assembly--contig:-NODE-3073-length-11092-cov-2.715140_pt1 | contig 11092 bp, 10 predicted proteins | sample MGYA00242131_ERZ509054 | MGnify/ENA primary metagenome ERZ509054 (study PRJEB26280, sample SAMEA2338749) | human gut metagenome | biome: human gut; feature: human-associated habitat; material: faeces... | reverse complement strand
CTATGGATGTAGAATATATTAAGAACTGGTCTTTGAAGAGAGATATTGAGATTATATTAAAAACAATTTTAGTGGTGTTTAATAATTCAGGTGCGAAGTAGATAGGAAAATAGTTATTGAAGATTATGGGTGAAAAATATAAAGGTGGGAAGGATGCAACAAAGAAAAGAAATACAGCATGTGTTTTGTGTAGGAGCTAAATCATTAGGAGCATATGGTGGTTATGAAACATTTGTTTACAAATTGACAGAATATCATCAGAATAAAAAAAATATTAAATATCATGTAGCGTGTAAAGCTAATGGAAGTGGCTATATGGATGAAAACCAATTGGAAAGTGTTAAAAAGATTAATGATCATGAGTTTGAGTTCCACAATGCACATTGTTTCAAAATTAGAGTTCCACAAATAGGTGCTGTACAAGCTATTTATTACGACGCAGTTGCATTAAAGGCTTGCTGTGAATATATAGAAAAATATCATATTTCACAGCCAATCGTATATATTATGGCTTGCCGTATTGGACCTATTGCTAGATATTTTTATAAAAAAATACATAAATTAGGTGGAAAAATTTATCTAAATCCTGATGGACATGAATGGATGAGAGCAAAATGGCCTGCTCCAGTTCGCAAGTATTGGAAAATATCTGAAAAAATGATGGTTAAATATAGCGATTTAGTTATTTGTGATTCTATAAATATTGAAAAATATATTCATAAGTGTTATGACGGAAAAGGAATTCACGGCAGAAATCCAAGAACAACATTTATTGCGTATGGTGCAGATTTAACACTTAGTAAACTTACAGATGATGATGAAAAATTAGTGAATTGGTATAAGGATAAAGGGTTAAAGAAAAAAGGATATTATCTTGTAGTTGGTCGTTTTGTTCCTGAAAATTCTTATGAAGTGATGATTCGAGAATTTATGAAAACTAAAAGTAAGAAAGATTTTGCAATTATTACCAATGTGAATGATAAGTTTTTGAATCAATTAGAAAAGAAATTGCATTTTAAGTCAGATAATAGAATTAAATTTGTAGGAACTGTTTATGACCAGGAGTTGTTAAAAAAAATAAGAGAAAATGCATATGCATATTTTCATGGGCATACTGTAGGTGGTACAAATCCTAGTTTAATAGAAGCATTAGGAAGTACTGATATGAATTTGCTTGTGGATGTTGGATTTAACAAAGAGGTTGCTAAAGATTGTGCTTTATATTGGAATAAAAAAACAGGTAATCTTGCAAAATTGATTAATAAAGTTGATCATATGCAATTGGAAGAAATAAAAAAATTTGGAGAGAAAGCTAAAAAACGTGTAGCAAAGGAATATACATGGGAAAAAATCTGCAATGAGTATGAGAAAGTATTTACAGATTGGGAGAATTAATAATGAAAATATTGGCAATACACAATTTCCATAGAAAAGGTTCAGCAAGTGGAGACGATCAGGTATTTAAAAGTGAGACTGAATTATTGGAAAGACATGGAAATCAAGTGATTAGATATAGCGTCTCTAATGATGAATTTGACAATGTAGGAATATTTGGAAAATTCACGGCAATATTTGGAATGCTATGGAGCTTTAAAAATTATAAAGCTGTGCAAAAAATTATAAAATTTGAAAAGCCTGATGTTGTACATATTCATACTTTTTTTCCTTTATTATCACCATCTATTCTTTATGCTGCAAAAAGATGTGGTGTAAAAGTAGTAGCTACATTGCATGATACTCGTTTTGTATGTCCGTGTGCCACTTCACTACGAGGGACGCATTTATGTAATGACTGTGGGGATGGAAGATATTTTCGAATGTGTAAATATGGATGTTTTAAAAATTCAAAGTTACAGAGTTTCATTGTAGCTGCAATTTTTAAATATCATAGAATTCGAAAAAGTTTTTATAAACAAATAGATTATTATATTTGTTTAAATGATAACCAAATTAGATTACTTACGGACATAGGTTTTGATAAAAATAAAATTACAAAAAAATATAATTTTGTTCCAGATGCAGAAGCAAATTTAAAAGTAATTCGAATAAAAGAAATTCCTAAACGATATGTTGTGTTTTATGGTCGTATTGGTGAAGAAAAAGGAATAAGAGTTCTAATGAAAATATGGAATGAATTATCTGAGATTCCTTTAGTCGTTATGGGAGGAGGACCACTTGAAGCTGAATTTAAAGTATGGGCGGAAAAACAACCTAATGTGTATTTCCTGGGTTATACACAGCATGATAAGTGCCTTTCTATCGTAAAAGGTGGAGAATTTGTAATATTTCCTTCTATTTGGTATGAAGGTTGCTCTATGGTTGAAATTGAAACAGAAAGTTTAGGTAAGGGATTGGTTGTTACAGATCTTGGATTTTCTGCAGAAGCAATTGATAATGGAAAAAATGGATATAAAGTTAAACTTGGCGATGTAAAAGAATTTGTTAATCAGATAAGAGCATTATGGAATGATCCGGATAAATGTATTGAAATTGGCGAAAATGCTAGGAAAGATTACGAAGAAAAATACTTGCCAGAGGATAATTATCAACAATTAATAAAAATATATAAAACAGTATAGAGGTAAATTTGTGAATCAGGATTATATTATTTCAGTTATTACCCCATTTTATAGGGGAAATAAATATATAGAACAGCTTTTTTGTGTAATCAATAAAAATTATCAAAAATTAAGAGAAACATTCTCTAATGCAAAAATAGAATTAATTATTGTGAATGATAGTCCAGAAGTGGAGATAGAACAACCTACTACAAAGGTTGAGTTTGAATATAAAGTTATAAAACATAAGAAAAATTCAGGTATTCACCAAGCAAGAGTAACAGGATTAAGTTATTGTACTGGAGATTATGTTTTGTTTTTGGATCAAGATGATGTTTTAAAAGATAATGCGATAGTAAGTCAAATGAGAACAATTATAAAAAATAAAGCTGATTTAGTAATTTGCAATGCATATATGGAAAAAGCAGATGGCAGTTTTTACGCATTATATAGCAAGAAAACTGATTTTAATCGCATTAATGATAAACAATTTTACTTAAAATCACATAATGTTATAAAATCACCAGGTCAATGTTTAATAAAAACATCTTGTATTCCGGAGGAGTGGACGCAATATATTATGAGAACAAATGGTTCAGATGATTTGTTTTTATGGATATTATTATTTGAAAAATCATATCAATTTGTTATAAATAATGAAATTTTATATACCCATAAATATACCGGTGAAAATTTATCGGAATCTGAAGTAAAGATGGGAACTTCAAGCTTGGAAATAGTGGATTTTTTAGAGCAAATTGATTATGTGAGAAAATCAGATATAAAAAATTTAAAAAAATCACGTCAATTTAGATTGGAATTAAGCCATTCCAGTTTGGATAAAAAAATAAAATTAATACTAAAAAATTTTGATTTGATGTGTTATTTGATTATTAATAAATTAAAATATATTTTATTTTAAATCAGTGTGTAACAAAGAGTGGGTGTATGAAATTATGGATAAAAAGACTTTAAGAAAAGTACAATTAGTTCAGCTTGAAATTGCAAAAGAGATTGCAAGAATATGCGAAGAAAATAAAATTAATTACTATTTGATAGGTGGAACACTTTTGGGAGCAATTAGACATAAGGGGTTTATTCCTTGGGATGATGATCTTGATATTGGAATGATAAGATCTGATTATGAAAAGTTTATGCAAATTGCACCAAAATGTTTGGATGATAAATATGCACTTATAGATTGGAAATCGGATTTAAATTATCCGCATCCTATGGGTAAAATTATAAAAAAGGGTACTATATATAGAGAAAGCAAACGAAATGATAATGGAAATCAAGGAATATGGGTTGATATATTCCCATATGATTATACATCAGGGATAGGAAAGGATTTTGCTAAAAAGACTTTTAAATTAAAAGTATTACGTAGTTTGGTTAGAGCAAAATGTAATTATCAGACGTGGCAGTCTGGAGAAGGTATTATTTTATCAAAATATATAAAGAATTTGCCGTTTAGATTAGCAGCAATATTTTTGAAAAAGGAAACTTTAGTAGAAAAATACGAGATGCTATGTGTAGAAGATGAGAATTTAAAGTATTTATACGAAAATGGTACAGAAGATTATGAAAAATGGTGTTTTCCAAGAGAATATTTTATAGAGCAGACAAGAGCAGAGTTTGAAGGATGCTATTTTTCTATACCACAAAAATATGATGAGTATTTAAGACGAGCGTATGGAGAATATATGGAGCTTCCACCAGAAAATGAAAGAGAAAATAGACATTTGATTGAGGAAATAAATTTTGGGGAATAAACCTGAAATTTAATTGATTATTATTTAAAGAGGATTGCATAAGATGAGTCAAATAGAACATTTAGATGGAGTAAAAAAATACATATATAATTTAATATATGTAATGATTTTTGTTTCTCCAATGTTAGTATTACAGATAAAAGGAAAAGAATTTTTTTTATGGATGCAGATTTTATTTTTTATAGTGATGTTTATAGAATATAAAAGGATATATATAAATCAGGTTGGATTATATTTTTGTTTGCAGAACCATTTGTAGCAGGAATATTTGCTTCAGTATCTACGATGCCAGATGAATATAAGAGAACAGCCATTAATTTGGCGATAATGTCGCTTCCATTATATTTAACAATTAGTTATTTTTACAAAATGATTAAAGACAGAATTAGTGTAATTGAAATTATAATTAAAGCTTTAAAGTTAGCAATTATTACAGAGATTATATGGTTTTTTGCCCAATTACTTCTGTATAGAGTTATTGGCATAGATATTAATCAAGTATTATTTGTAGATACGTTACATTTAGTTGATAATGCAAGTTTTGTTAGAAGTTGGGTATGGTATCCATCAGGATTAAGCTGGCATTCAGCGGTATTGGCACCACTTTTTGTGTTAGGGATGTTACTTTTTGATAATACAATAATAAGAGGATTAATTCTTTTAGAATCATTTTTATGCGGAAATAGTACAACATTATTAGGGGTAATGTTATGTATGATATTGTTAATGATTAGGTCAATGTATAATGGTAAGTTTGAAGTCTCAAAGGGAAAATTAATACAAATTTTCATTCTTGCCATTCTTATAATAATTGTATTTTGTACTCCAGCTATTATGGATAAATTAGCAGAAGTGGTTATAAGACTTGGGACAAGATTGTTTGGTGCAGAAAAAGATGCTAGTACAGCAGCACATTTGGGATATTATTCTGATTACATAAAAATTTTAAAAAATAGTTCTTTGTCTCAGATTATTTTTGGATATGGATATGGATGTTCAGGGTATACAATAACAGAATTATATGGAAGATATGCAGATGGTGGAACATGGGCTATTGAATGTGATTATGTTAATATACTTGTATCACGAGGTATTATAGGTTTTATTAGTTATTATAGCTTTTTACTATATATAATGTTAAAAGGAATTAAGATTGATATCCGATATTTTATTTTTATATTTGTTATTTTATTTCAAGGATTTGGTTATAATATTCAGTTTGATTATTTGCTATTGATAGAAATTATTATGTTTATTTCGATTAGAGAGGATATTAATTTTTTTGATACTGTAGATAAAATAAATAATCAGAAGGTAAAAAGAGGTTTTATAAAATATGATTGATATATCAATAATAATCGTAACATATAATTCAAAATGGTTCGAGCTTAAGGCAACAATAAAATCTGTCCTAATGCAAAAAGGAATTAATTATGAAATTATATTTGCTGATGATGGATCAAAAATAAAATGGAATGAAAAAATAAGAGAATATGTAAAAGGTGATTACAATTATTGTTTTGCAGATTCGAATATCAATGTTGGTACAGTTTCGAATATTATAAATGCGTTGAAAGTATCAAAAGGAAAATATATAAAAGTGATTTCTCCTGGAGATTGTTTAAATGGAAAGTTGGCAATAAAAAAATGGATTGATTTTATGGAGAAAGAGAGGGCGGATTTAAGTTTTTGTAATGCAATTTATTACAAGAAAGATAATGCGAAGAAAATAGAGGTGTTAAAGGAAAAATCATCACCCAAGAATGTTAATATATATCATAAAAGAAAAAATAAGGGAAAATTATTTGTGGATTATTTGCTAGCAAATGATACTATTTTAGGTGCTGCAGTATTAGCAAAAAGGAATATCATTTTAAAATATTTATTAGAAATGGAAGGAAAAGTTAAATATGCAGAAGATTATATGATTAGGTTAATGATTTTTGATAATAAAAAAATATGTCATATGGATAAAAATTTAATATGGTATGAATATGGAGACGGAATTTCTACTACAAAAAATAATAAATGGGCAAAATTATTATATCAAGATTTTGAAGGAACTAATGAAATTATAAAAAATAGAAAAAATATAGAAAACAAAATGCAAAAAAAATATCAGAAATACTTAATTGATAGTAATTATAAATGGATGCCTAGAAAAGTAAAAAAAGTATTATTATTTCCAGGGATGATATTTTGTAGAATAAAAATGAAATTATCACATAATAATACTCCATTTGAAGATGAAAAGAAATTAGAAATAATACTCCAAGATAACGTACAATAAATTTTATAATCGCAGAGGAGGAATACAGGATGAAAGTGCCATTTGTAACATTCAAACCACTAGAAAAAGAATTAGATCAAAAATTGAGAAATGCTTTTGAACGAGTTTATAGCAGTTCGTGGTATATTGAAGGTAAAGAAGATGAAGCTTTTGAAAAATCATTTGCACATTATTGCAATACCAAATATTGTGTTGGTGTAGGTAATGGACTCGATGCACTCTATTTATCTTTAAAAGCATTGGGAATAAAAGAGGGAGATGAGATAATTGTTCCATCCAATACGTATATAGCAACAGCATTAGCAATTACATATGCACAGGCGATACCAGTGTTTGTTGAGCCAGATATTAATACATTTAATATTGATCCAGCTAAAATTGAAGTAGCAATAACGAATAAAACAAGAGCAATTATGCCAGTTCATCTTTATGGGCAAGCGTGTGATATGGATTCAATCATGGAGATAGCCAAAAAGCATAATTTATTTGTTATTGAAGATTGTGCACAAGCACATGGCGCTACATATAAAGGAAAGACAATTGGATCCTTTGGAGATGCTGCAGGATTTAGTTTTTATCCAGGAAAGAATTTAGGAGCTTTAGGAGATGCTGGGGCTATGGTGACAAATAATGAGGATATAGCTAAAAGAGTAAGGGCATTAGGAAATTATGGCTCAGATTATAAATATCATCATATAATGAAAGGAAATAACTCACGATTAGATGAATTACAAGCTGCATTTTTATCAGCAAAACTTCCACATCTTAATAAAGTTAATATTACGAGAAGAAATATTGCACAAAATTATTTAGCGAAGATAGAGAATCCAGAAGTTGTATTACCATATGTTCCAGAGTATGCAGATCCAGTTTGGCATATTTTTGCGATAAGATGTAAAAGAAGGGATGAGTTGGAAAGATTTTTGAATGATGCTGGAATTGGAACAAATAAACATTATCCAATCCCAATGCATTTACAAGAGTGTTATAAAGATTTAGGATTTCATAAAGGTGATTTTCCTATTGCTGAAGAAATTAGTGCTACAGAATTGAGTATTCCTATGTATTATGGAATGACGGATGCAGAGATAAATTATGTTATAGATAAGGTGAATGAATTCAAATGAGATTGAGAAACTTAGAATTAAAAGATGCTTCATTTATGTTGGAATGGATGCATGATGAAAGTGTAGTAAAGAATTTAAGAGGAAATTTTAGAAGTAAAACCATAGAGGATGTAAAGAAATTTATTTTAGCATCTCAGAATAAGAAATATGATATTCATCTAGCAATTACTACAGACGAGGATGAATATATGGGAACTGTTAGTCTAAAAAATATTGACAGGGAAAATGATAGTGCAGAATTTGCAATATCTATAAGAAAATCAGCTATGGGGAGAGGATTTTCTTGGTATGGGATGGAAGAAATTATTAGGAAAGCATTTGATGAATATGGATTAAAAAGTGTTTATTGGTGTGTATCAAAAAGTAATAAAAGAGCTGTAAGATTTTATGATAAACATAATTTCCATGAAGTAATAGATGTTTCTTCTAAAATTTTGGAACGGTACAAAGATGTTGACGATTTAAAATGGTATTCTGTATTAAAAGGGGATGTTTTGGATGAAAGAAAATATGTTGCTGGCTGCAAAGTGATTCATATAAAAACAATACCAACAGTAAAGGCGGGGGAATTATCTTTTTTTGAAACAACACATGATATCCCGTTTGAAATGAAAAGAATGTATTATATCTCAAAGGTACCAGAAGGAACAAGGAGAGGATTTCATGCACATAAAAAGCTAAAGCAGTTGTTGTTTTGTCCATATGGAAGAATTCAGCTTGTACTAGAAAATCAACATGGGCGAGAAGAAATTGAATTATCAGATCCATCAATTGGGGTTGTGATAGAAGAACCCACTTGGAGAGAAATGTTATGGTTACAAACTGATTCTGTTCTGTGTGTAGCAGCTTCCGAATTTTATGAGGTTGAAGATTATATTAGAGATTATAATGAATTTAAAGAATATATAAAAATTGATAATTAAAACTGGAGGCTGTTAAATGGTAAATAAAATAAAAAAAAGATACAATGAGATTCCGCTTACGGTAAAAGTCTCAACTTCTTATGCCGTATGTAGTATTCTTCAAAAGTGCTTATCATTTATAACACTTCCATTATTTACAAGATTACTTACTACAGAACAATATGGGCAATATACTATTTATTCTTCGTGGTCTGGAATATTGATGATTTTTTTAACTTTGAATTTAGCTTATGGTTCTTTTCAGACGGCAATGGTAAAGTTTGAAGAGAAAAGAAATGAGTATATAACGGCTATTCAAGGAATTTGTTTGATATTATCATGCTTATTTTTAGTAATATATTTACCATTTAGAGATTTATGGAATAAATTATTTGAATTGCCTACAATATTTGTCCTTTTATTAGTATCTGAAATATTTTTTAGTACAGCAACATCTCTATGGATGGGAAAAAACAGATTTGAATTTAAATATAAATCAGTAGTGGCAGTTACGTTATTAACGGCAGTTTTTTCTCCAGTTATGGCATATATTCTTGTAGGATTAACGAGTGAAAAAGGATATGCAAGGATTGTTGGATACGCTGGAGTTAATATTATTGTAGGAATTATCATTTTCATTTTGAATGTAAAAAAAGGAAAAAAATTTTTTAATAAAGAATTTTGGAAATATGCTCTGGGATTTAATATTCCGTTGTTGGCATATTATCTTTCACAGGTAATTTTTAATCAGAGTGATAGGATTATGATAAGTCACATAACTAGTACAAGTGATGCAGCAATGTATGGAGTTGCATATAATTTGGCGATGATACTTACGTTTGTATTAAATGCAATTAATGGGTCATATGTACCATGGTTATATGGAAAAATAAAAAAGAATAATGCCCAAGACAATAAGTCTATATCATTAATATTAATAATGTTAATGGGATTGATAATTTTATGTGTGATATGGTATGCGCCAGAGATTATTCTTATTATGGCAGGAAAGCAATATTCTGTTGCAATTTATGTTGTAGCACCAGTGTCAATGAGTTTATTACTTTTGTTTTATTCGCAGCTTTTTATTAATATTGAATTTTTAAGGACATGAGATTTTGTTTTAATCTTCATGTCCTTTGTTATTATAGAATTTAAAAATCTTTACCTATAATGATTGTTACATCTACTAAACTTGTTGAAGATTTATTTGTTGATATGTTTCCTTTTCCTAAAACTTGTTTTATATTTTTTAAGTTTTCATCTGTGACATCTTTTTTGTTTGTTATTATTGTTTGTGCTATTGATGATGTTTTTCCTGTTTTCTTAACATTATACCCTGCTTCTTCTAGTAGTTTTTTTGCTTTTTCTATTTTGCTATTGTCTCCAGATCCGTTTAGTAATTCTATGCTTATGTCTTCTGCTGTCTGTGTAGTGGTTGTTGATATTGATGTTGTATTATTTGAAATTGTGTTATCTTCATTTTCTTCTGTTACATCTGCATAAAACATAGATTGTATTAATTCTTTTGATGCTTTTTTGTCTGCAACAAATACGCTGACTCCGTTTGTTGTGGATACGTCTGGTGTTGTTCCTGGAAGTGTTGCTGATGTTATATTTTCTGTGTCAAGCTCTACTGCATATGGAATATAGTCTTTAACAAATGATAGTTCTAGATTTGTATCTACATTTTCATTTGCTATTTCTAGTATTTGTCCTATTTTGAATATATTGCTTGGTTTTAGTGTTTGTTTTAATGTTGCTATTATGAAATCTCTTTGTGTTCTCATTCTTCCAAAGTCATTGTCTCCATATTCTGATGGATATGATGTCATTCCTACACCTTTTTGGTAATCATTGTGTCTAAATCTTAAAAGTTGTTCTGCTTTGTTTCCATCTATTAATTGTTCGCCTTCTTCTAAGTCTATTACTAGGTTTTGTGATGTGTCTGTGTATTTCATTCTCATAGGTACATTGAATTTTACTCCACCTATTGCATCTACTAGTTTTATTAATGCTTCTGTTTTTACAACTACATAATATTTTATATCTAGTCCTGTTAACTCATTTACTGCTGCTAGTGTTTTGTCTGGTGTTTTATTTATGTTATATAATGAATTGATTTTTTGTGACGCTACTGCTTTTTTTGGGTTTTTTCCTGTAAATGTGTCTCTTGGTATAGATAATAAATTTGCTTTTTGTGTATTAGGATTATATGATGCTATCATTATTGTGTCTGTTAGTTCTGCATCTGTATCTGTACTTACTCCTAATATTAAAACTTTTATTTCTTTTAAATCTTTTTTGGTGTTTTCGTTATGTCCTACTACTGTTGCTAGCATTCCACTTATTCCTCCACCATTTCTTATTGTTCTATATGTGAACCATCCTATTCCTAGTAGTAATATTATTATTATAAATATTAATACTTTTTTTCCTA
>ENA-OROU01003056-OROU01003056.1-human-gut-metagenome-genome-assembly--contig:-NODE-3056-length-11129-cov-3.106736_pt1 | contig 11129 bp, 9 predicted proteins | sample MGYA00242131_ERZ509054 | MGnify/ENA primary metagenome ERZ509054 (study PRJEB26280, sample SAMEA2338749) | human gut metagenome | biome: human gut; feature: human-associated habitat; material: faeces... | reverse complement strand
TGGCTATGTTTTCGATAAATCGACAGGCAACTTCCGCCGGGCTTTAAAAACAGACAAAGGTACAAAATATATAAAGAAAAATAAAAATACAAAGTCAACTGTTCCATTTTTAAATATAGAAAACATGGAAAAGTTTGAAGCTAGTAAGATGGGTGTGTTAAAACAGTTTGTTGAAGATGTGAGAACCTATCTTCGGGATTACATTGAAATAAACTTTGAAACAATGGAAGAAATGATGTCTCATGATAAAAAATGGGAAAAATACAGCATCAAAGTCAAAGAAAATAAGTCAAAAGTTTATGAAAAAGAAGTTGCAAAGCGGTTATCTTCACATATGATAGCAATTGTAGATGAATGCAATACGGAAACATCAAAAAAAATCGCAGTTGATTTTCAAGCATTTCTTAAAAAAGTGTATGGCGTTGGTTCAAAGCTAGGTGATTCTGTTTCTAGTGGCACATATAATCTTCGTATCATACATAATAAAGACTATTATAAAGGAATAAATGATCTGCATGACGAGATCTTTAACAAGTGTATTGTTCAGCATATTACAGTTGAAAACTATAAAAAATGTGATTTAGAGAAAAATCCAGAATTTTATGCGATCATACAAGAACTTTTTATCAAAGAAGATATCGTTAATAAACAGTTAACCACGTTTAATTGGTCAGAAACATTAGGTAAATCAGGAAAAACATGGGCGTTTGTGTCCTTTAAAAAAGATGATACAGATAAGAATACGAAGAAAAAAGACCAATATACATATTACCGTGTTTTTATTGCACCGGACGGAAAACTTTCTTTTGATTCTTGTGCAGGAAGAAGTTGGATGAGAAGGAAAGATGAATGGAAAAATATTATAGGGTATCATCAGGAATTGATCGATAAAAGGAAATCTGAAAAGAGATATGATGAAAATATAGAAGGTTTTTTCTATACGGATATCAATAATATATGTACGATTTACAAGACAAATGTTTGCGTGTATCCACGATTTGACGACATAGAAGCGGAACTTCTTTTACTCAAAGCTGACAAAGAATTAGATAAAGAACAGATGATAGATGCCTTGCTGCATTTCAAAGAGGATTCTCCTGAGTTAGTCAAAAAAAACAAAGAAGATTTCGAAAAATTTCTTAATAATCTGAAAAATAAAGAAGAAGAATATGTAGACAAAAAGGCTTTTTATAAAGATATTGGAAGAGGAAAATTAAGAGAAGGCTTCAATGAATATCTTCGTGCAGAATATAGAATCCTGCTTAATTTTTCAAAAAGCAAAGAAAATCTTCCTCTATATGATCTGGATGCAATGACAGATATCCATTATTCTATTTCTGGCGATTCGTCTGGTGAACTTGTCAAATATTTTGTGGGTTCCGCCAAAGCTCTCAATGGGAGTGTTGCAAGAAGCAATCCTATTCGAAAGATTATTGGAAAAACCTTAAAAGCAGAAGAAATTCTGCCAATGCTAACAGCAACATTTGTAAGAAATGAACAGTATACGGTTATTCCATTTCCATATAAATACATTCGGGAATACTTTCAGATATCATGAAGTCTGAACGATTTTATTACAAAACAAAGAGGAATAGGAAAATGGAAAGGAAAAGAATATGAAATGGAGATATGAAAGCATTATATGAGATTGCAACCAGGTCCATTTGCGGACATAAAAAACGAAAGTAAACAAATGGAATATCGTTTATATGATAAGAAAAAGTCTCGGATACAAAAAATACAAAATATGAAAGAGAAGAAAATATTGGGGAGATAGTTGCTCTTTGTGATTTTGATGAACAACCCACCGCCTATGATGTGGACAAGGTTATTGAGCAGATTGAATATAGAAGAGCAAATTTTGATTGTAAATTATGTAAATACAATGATGATGAAAAAACAATATGTAGTGAAGATTGTTCAGATGCACTTATTGATGGATTAATCGAAATCGTGAAAGGTGGTGGAGTTGAATGAGAGAAATTCTTTTCAAGGCAAAGCAGGTTGGAGACGATGAATGGGTCGAGGGATATTACCAGAAAAGATATAACTTTTTAGGAAACGAAGAACATTTAATCTTCCATGTAGATAGTCATACGGTATGGGAATACACGGAAATTAATCTAGAAACCCTCTGCCAGTTCACGGGACTTTGTGACAGATATGGGAATAAGATATGGGAAAATGATATTTTAAAAACGTGGTCTGGTGAATATGCACAGGTTAAATTTGGATTCTATAATACAGGTTTTTCAATCGGTAATTACAATCAAGGATTTTACGCAGCATTTTCAGAAGATTCTTATTATCGACATGAGCTTGGTTTTTGGTGTAAAAAAGCTTATGTCAGAGGAAACATTTTCGACAATAAAGAATTATTACAGAAGAATAAATAATGAATAAATCATGATTATTGACCTCACATACGCTTGTAAAATGGGATGCAGTCATTGCATATCTGACTGTAAACCCGAAGGAGAAAATATGTCTCTTCAACAACTAAGTTTTTCTTATAAAAATGTTTCTCTTCTAAAGTATCCCCTACTGACAAGAAGTAAGCACCGCCGGGTTTTGCTCGGCAATCAGCCTTCGCAAGATACCGGCTGGGGATTAAAACAACGAAATGGTAATGACATTATTATCAAAAGGGAAGATGTGCGTTCCTGTCATTGCACCGGACGGTTCCATCAAACTGGGGGAATCCGCCCTTTGCCCGCCAGTTGCATCCATATATGATCGAAGATGTGATCATTGATAAGATAAAGCATTTTCACTGTAGGCAATGCAAAATAGCATGGCAAAAGTTAAAAGAAAACATCCCAATAGCCTATCAGAAATTAACAGATTAGATTTTATATATTAAGACTCATACCCCCAAGGTATGAGTCTTTTTCTTCCTTTGGAATTCGATTCTTTTATTTTCTGAAATCTGATAAATGCTATGTATCCATATTAGATATGTAAAATTTCAAGATAAGGAGGAAAAATATCATGAAAATGGAAACAACAAAAAGATGGGGATTAATGCTTACGAATATGTGTTATCTTCCTTATTTCTTTTTCTCACCAAGCGAAGCTGCTGATTTCTTAAATGTGCATTCTGAGTATAAAGAACGAAAAATACGAGTCGTTCCTGTACAGGAAATCCATATGGTTGAAGACAAACAGACATTTTATGAGGAATTGCAGCAAATGCGCAATCGGGTATTGACAGGTAACTGCTAGAAAGGAAAGGAAAATGGCTACATTTAACGGAAGATTACGACAATTAATGAAAGAAAATGGCTTCACGCAGCATAAACTGGCAGAAGCGGTTGATGTATCTGAGCCAAGTGTTTACTCTTACTATCATGGATTCACTACACCAAGATTGGATGTTCTTGTTGCAATCGCAAAAGTCTTTGATGTTACAACGGACTATCTATTGGGTTTAGAAGATTTTAACGCAAAAGAAAGATTCGTAGATGGTATTGCAGTTACAAAAACCGGTTGGGATGCAGACGATGAAATTTGCTGTCCTGTCTGTGGATATGGTGTAGCCAGAAATGATGGTTGGGGTATATTACCAAAACATTGCCCGGACTGTGGTACCAAGTTGGTATACTAAAAGGAGGATTAATTGATGTCTATTTTATTATTCATCTTATTTGGCAGTATCACATTAAGTTTTTGGAGTGTGTGTATTGCCTCCGGCAGAGCTGATAAAAAGTTAGAATATTTACATTTACAAAAGGAAAAAGGAGAACACTATGTCCGATAGATTAACTACAGAATATGCAGACCTTGTGAATATTTATAACAAAGAACAAAATTTTATACGACAAAACGACTCAATCTTACCAGTTATTCATATAGCCTGGTTGTATAACAAAAATGTTGAGATTATTGATGCTCCAGCAAGCGAATATAAGCTGCCCGAAGTCATCAATACACATTTTGATGAGCTGTTTTCTTCTTATCAAACTTCTGAGGTATATGATAATATGAATATACGTGTTGATGATTGGAAGCTTAACAGTGAGAAAAATCTATTTCAGATTTTTTCAGGCAGAACAACTTATTATAAGTCATTAGTTACAAACCATGCTATGGATTATGTGTTAAGTAATGGAGCAAGTGTCCGTAAAATGTTAGAAGGCGGACCAGTAATTCATTCTTTGAAAGGCTCTTCTCTTTCTAATCACTTAGGATTCAATGGATTTATTGAAACTTCTGATGAAAAGTTTATGTTTGTTTTTCGAAAAAAAGGCGTATCTATTGGTGAGGGCACTTACTCTAACAGTGTCGCAGCAAGCCTTAAAACAAAATACGCTTTAAATCCTTCCTCGCAATTCACAATGGCTGGACTTGAGAATGGGATTATCCGAGAAATTGAAGATGAATTAGGAATTCCTCCGGAAACACTTTTAAGAGATAAAAATAATATTCTCTCGGGTCCTATCAAATTAATCGCAGCTTACAGAGACTTACTTGAAGGTGGAAAGCCGCAATTATTATTTTATGCAATGACTTCAATGGACTCCAAGCAGGTAACAGAGGTTTTTAATGCAAAAAACAATCATCTGCTCAATAATGAAAGTGATAGCGTAGCTGGAAAGAAACAGGTAATGTCTACAGATGGAAATCATCTTTTCTGGGTTTCAAGAGACGAATTAATATCTGGCTTGCTTTCTTCTGGTGGTATAATCCATCATGAACTACCAATGCTTCCGTCTGCTTCAGCATGTGTTTCTATGTTGCAGCAATTTTTAAAGATAACTATGATCTTACCAGAAGAAATTGTAGATATTTTAGAAAATAACGGATTTTCTTGCAATGGAAAAATCTCCAAACAAAGCGGAGAATATTATGTAGAAATTTCTCAGGGCACTCCTCTTGGGGAGGATTGGTCTGAAATCATCTGGTTTGACGGTTCTAAAGAAGGATTTGTCGAAGCAGTTAGAAAACGGGCAAACGGTTTCGATGTAGACGAGGAAGTAGAAGTCTATATACCCTGTCGCGGAGAAAACGGCTGTCCTAGCAGTATCGAAGATTTGGTAAATGATGCCAAATGGAAAAAAGAACAGATAGAAAAATTAGCAGATGCTTTGGAAGGACTCAATCGTCCAATACCGGCTGAGAAAAAAGCGATTTTGCGTGTCGTTGTAAATTACGCTGGAACGGAGTTTTTCACAAAAGAGGACGATGGTTGTTTCAAACAGCATGAATCATTAGAATCTGCCAGAGACTACATCATCCATGAATATGGAGCAGATGTAGAAATCGAGACAGAAACTGACGTAAGATTCAGCTATTAATCAAATTAACACATAAGGAGATATTACAATGAAAAAAGAAATTAAGGTTGCTGATTTAGATTATCCAATAAACTTAGGTGAAACAAAAACCCCAAATTTAGAAGAGTGGTTTTGCAAATGTGATGTGATTCAGAATATGTTTGAATCTGGAAAAGCTTCAGTAGTTGAAATCAAACAAGATTCCGGCTTCGTAAAAAGAGTTGTTACTAGCTTATCAGATGAACAAAAAAAGTTATGTAAGAAGTCTTCATTATGCGGTTCATTAATTGAAAAAATGCAAACAGGAGCTTATGCTTACAATTTAGATGATAACGAGGAAGATAATATTCAAGCTGCTTTTCATGATGGTAGTTATTTACCATATGAAGGAAAGCATCGAGCTTGTTGTGCGAAAAATTTCTTATCTCCAGATTGTACGATTTGTGTAAAAGATATAACAAAATACTAATATCACAGATCAATATAATAATCAGTTTTTTCATATTCGTATAAAAAGAGTCAATTATTTGGCTCTTTTTTCTTTTGCCTTTTCTACCAGGATTTCTTTTTTACATATTATATTTGGGTTTGAGAGGTGTGTAATTTTTTATGGTTGTCAAACCACATTTTCTATTTTGTGCAGACTGAGGTGTTTGAGAGGTGTGTAATTTTGTATGGTTCCAAAGCTTATTTTTATAGTTCTGATAACTACTCATAGTTTGAGAGGTGTGTAATTTTGTATGGTTCCAAAGCGTAGATATCAATGACTTAAAGAACGACTGCGTTTGAGAGGTGTGTAATTTTGTATGGTTCCAAAGCTGTTCAATCCTAAGTAAATGATATTCACATGTTTGAGAGGTATGTAATTTTTTATGGTTCCAAAGCTTTAAACAAATCATTGTCACAGTGTCCCCAGCTTGAGAAGTATGTGATTTTGAAAACTTCAAATAAAAAAATACATAAAAAAAGAATCAGATTCTTTCTGATTCTCAAAGTTCGGTTACTATATAAAATTGTCATTCTCTCAAATCCGCTACCGTGTGGAACTCTTTCGAGTGTTTACAAAAATTCTTTTTTTGAACATGGTGTGTAATCTATATGGTGTTTTTAATTATAAACATCATTTGATACTTTGTCAAGAGCTTAAAGCTATGTTTTTCATAATTTATACAGGAGGAAAATAAATGCAGAAATACTATTTGGGGTTAAATATTGGCACTAACTCTGTTGGTTGGGCAGTAACTGATGAAAATTACAACCTTTGCAAATTTGGTGGAAAGAGAATGTGGGGTATCCGATTATTTGATGGCGCACAGACGGCAGAAGAAAGAAGACTGAATCGTTCGAACCGCCGCAGGCTGTCCAGGCAAAAACAGAGGATTGATTTACTACAGGAATTGTTTGCAAAAGAAATTGCAAAAGTAGACCCTACTTTTTTCATCCGATTAAATGAAAGCCGGCTGTACATGGAAGATAAATCGACCGGGGCAAAATTTCCACTATTTGCTGATCCAGGTTACACAGACAAAGAATATTACAAAGAATATCCAACAATCTATCATCTGCGGCAGGAACTGATAAAAAATCCAGAATCACATGATATACGGCTAGTATATCTAGCTTGTCACCATATCTTAAAAAACAGAGGACATTTCCTGATCAATGGAAGTTTTAGTAATCTAAAAAATCTATCTTTTGTCTGCCGGGAAATGCTGGATGCTTTCAATGAGCTCTCCAAATACCAGCTTATGATAAGCGATATAGATGCTTTAGAAAAAATATTAAGTGACCGAAAGCAGCAAAAATCCGCTAAAGTAAAAGAACTTGTCCAAATATTTGAATGTGGTCCTCGTGAGGATAAATCTGATGCAAAAATATGTAAGGGAATCCTTTCTAATTTATGTAAGTTTTTAGTTGGAGCTAAAGGAAATATCACCCGTTTATTTGATACAGACTTTGACGAGATGGAGACTAGCAGCTTTTCATTTGGAGACTCTAAATATGAAGACAGCCTCCTTCCTAGCCTGGAAGAAAACTATCCAGATTACGCAAATGTAATCCAAAAGATAAAAGCGATGTATGACTGGAGTGTTTTAGTTGAGATTATGGCAGGAGAGAATTACCTTTCGTTTGCAAAAGTAAATGCCTATAAAAAGCACAAAGAAAATCTGTCCATACTGAAAAGTCTCATGAAAAAATATTGTACACCAGATGTTTATCAGCGATTTTTTTATAAAACAGACGAAAAGAGCAATTACGGCAATTACATAGGTGCTATTCATAATAACGGGCATAGTTATACAATGAAAAAATGTGACGAGGAAACCTTTTATAAATCACTCAGCAAAATCCTCGACAAACTTGTTGTGCAAAAAACAGACCAAAATACATTAGAAATTTTGAAAAAAGAAGCCGAAAACCAGACATTACTACCGCTTGCCAGAACAAAAGCAAATGGGGTAATTCCAAATCAAATACATATCCAAGAGTTAAGGGCAATCTTAGATAATGCAAAAACATATCTGCCATTTTTAAATGAAGCAGACGAGTACGGAACAATCGCAGAAAAAATCATCCGTATCGCCAAATTTAAAATCCCGTATTATGCCGGTCCACTTAGTACCCGCCATAAGGAACAAGGAGCGAATACTTGGATTGTCCGTAAGCAGGAGGGGAGAATTTATCCATGGAACTTTGAAGAAATGGTAGATTTGGAGCAGTCAAATAACGAATTTATCCGGAGAATGACAAATAAATGCACCTATCTTATCGGAGAAGATGTCTTACCCAAAAATTCACTATTATACTCGAAATTTATGGTATTAAATGAGCTGAATAATCTGAAAATCAGAGGGCATAAGATTTCTGTGGAATTAAAACAGGAACTTTACAAAGAGTTGTTCTGTAAAAAAGCCAAAGTTACAGGTAAAGCTCTTCTTGTTTATCTAAAGAAAAAGGATGCCGAATTAACTTTAGAAGACATCAGTGGTTTTGATGCTGATTTTAAGTCATCGTTATCTATCTATATCGATTTTAAGAATCATATTCTAAGAGAACAGATAGACGATGGTAAATACCAGAGTATTGTAGAAAATATCATCAAATGGAAAACGATTTTCGATGCTGATTCCAAAATGATAGAAAAAATGATAGCGAGAGAATACCCAAACATGTTCAGCAGCGAACAGATTAAGAAAATCTGCCGGCTTAAATGTAGAGGATGGGGTAATTTTTCTTCACGCTTCTTAAATGGAATTCAGGGCGAAAATACTGAAACAAAAGAATGTTTTACAATCATAGAAGCTTTATGGAAAACAAATTACAATCTCATGCAGCTTTTAAGCAAGCAGTTTACTTTTAAAGACGCGATTGACTGTATTAATGCAGATAAAGTAGGAAAAATAGATAAGGTTACCTACGAAAATACAGTAAAAGACTTAGTGGTATCTCCTGCTAATAAACGTGCGATATGGCAGACGGTTCAGATTACAGAAGAGATTAAAAAAGTCATGAAATGTGAGCCAGAAAAAATCTTTGTTGAGATGGCGCGAGGAGGAGAAAAAGAGAAAAAACGGACGATTTCCAGAAAAGAACGGTTGTTGAAATTGTATATGGATTACAAAGATGAGAACCGAGACTGGATAAAAGAGATTGAAAGCCGAGATGAACAGGATTTTACAAACCGAAAACTTTATCTTTATTATACGCAGATAGGAAGATGTATGTATTCTGGTGAGGAAATTAGCTTAGAAGAGTTAATGCAGAAAAACTCCAAATGGGATAAAGATCATATTTACCCGCAATCAAAGATAAAAGATGACAGCTTGGATAATCTGGTATTAGCAAGAAAAGATATAAATAACAATAAATCCAATAAGCTGTTGTCTACAGGTATCCAGGATAAAATGAAGAAATATTGGAAAATGTTATTGCAGCATGGTTTTATCTCAAAGAAAAAATATGACCGTTTAATACGAACAGAAGATTTCTCTGATGAAGAACTGTCGGGATTTATCGCGCGACAGATAGTGGAAACAAGGCAGCCCTCAAAAGCTGTGGCAGAGCTATTGGACCGTTTAAACGAACACACAGAAATAGTTTACGTTAAAGCAGGGTTAGTCTCAGATTTCAGACATGATAATAACCTGCTGAAATCCAGAAGGATTAATGACTACCATAATGCAAAAGATGCATTTTTAAATATTGTGGTTGGAAATGTTTATAATGCAAAATTCACGGCAAATCCTAGAAACTGGATCAAAAAGAACAGAAATACGAATTACAGTATCCGGCGAGTATTTGACTATACTGTAAAACGTGGGAGCACCATTGTCTGGCAGGGAGTAAAAGATGGTGGACATAGTATTGATGCGATAAAAAAGACGATGGCTCGAAATGACATTTTATATACGGAGCGAACCTATTGTGAGCAAGGAGAACTTTTTAATGCAACGCTGATAAAAAAAGGAAATCCAAATGCCATAGGTTTAAAGAAGGGGCTTGACCCGATGAAGTATGGCGGCTATAGCAGTCCGAAAACTTCTGCTTTTGCTTTCATTGAGTTTGATGGGAAAAAGGGACGGCAAAATCATCTCGTTGAGATTCCCGTATATATCGCTAATATTGCTGCAAGGCAGCCAGAATATATCAAAAATCATTTAGAAGAGAAAAAAGGATATCAAAATGTTATCGTAAAAAAATATCCTATCCAAAAGAATGCCCTAATAAAGCTAGATGGATATCCAGCAAGATTAAGAGGTGCCAATGAGAAAAGCATCACATTGAAAAATGCTGTGCAGTTAGTGTTAAAACCTGAGTATCACGAAACCATACGGAATGTAGAAAAATATTTAGAATACATTGATAAAGATGAATCTGTTTCTAAAGCTGCGCGTTTTTCGCATACTGAGCTAGATAAGCTGTACGATGAACTGTGTTTTAAGGCAGAAAACAGTATTTACAAAAAGCGACCAGCCAGTCAAGCAGCAACTTTAAAAAATGGACAAAAAACTTTTCTTGCAATAACGAATTTAAAAGAAAAAGCACAAGTTATCAACAATATAATCACAATGTTCCGATGTGATGCAACAACGACAACAAACTTAAAAACAATCGGAGGTTCGGCAAATGCAGGTGGTATGCAGGTGAACAAAAACACGCTGACGTCCCAAAAGGTAGTGTTGGTTCATCAATCTATTACCGGATTATTCGGCACGGAGGAAGAATTATTATAAAATAAAAAAGAATCAGATTTTTCTGGTTCTTTTTTTTCTTATAAAAATTCTTTTCTTTTTTCCTGCCTGTAAAATTAATTATAAAAAAGTAACAATATATGCTAATATATATATGAATAAAAAAAGGAGAATACAAATGAGCAAAACACCAAAAAGATTAACAAACAGCGAAAGAGAAATCATGCAGGTACTATGGAAAAGTGAAAAGCCGCTTACGGCGTCCGGTATCATAGCTGCATCACCAAACAAAGAATGGAAAAACTCTTCAGTACATTTGCTGATTAAGTCTTTATTGGACAAAGATTTAGTGGAAGTTGCTGGTTTTGAGAAAACAACTAAAAATTATGCCAGAACTTTTAAACCAACTATGTCTTATGAGGACTACTCTATTAAATTTATGCTTAATGATACAGACAAGGAAAAGCGTAAAAATATTATTTTAAAAATGATAAAAGAAGAAACCGATCTCGATATAGTCAGAGAAGTATTAGATGCAGCAAAGGACAAATTGAACAATAAACCAGGTGTGCATTCCCCTTCCTCAACAAAGTAGGTAGGGGTTAGCACCGTCTGTTGCCATATTCTAAAGAGTTTAGTATAATGAAAGTACAGATTTTAG
>ENA-OROU01003055-OROU01003055.1-human-gut-metagenome-genome-assembly--contig:-NODE-3055-length-11130-cov-3.926682_pt1 | contig 11130 bp, 9 predicted proteins | sample MGYA00242131_ERZ509054 | MGnify/ENA primary metagenome ERZ509054 (study PRJEB26280, sample SAMEA2338749) | human gut metagenome | biome: human gut; feature: human-associated habitat; material: faeces... | reverse complement strand
GAACAAAAGTTTAAGCACATCGTTGTTTAATTTACAAGGTACAATCTGCTGTTTTCAAAGAGTTTTCACAACTTTTCGTTGTTCTTAACTGCTCATCAACAGCTTATTTAGTATATCAAAACCAGAAGCATTTGTCAAGAACTTTTTTCAAATTCTTTTTTGAAGAATCAAGCCGTTCTAAATCAAACTTTTCGGTTTTGCGCCCGTCTCTCAGAGACAGCTTTAATAGAATACCAAATCCCAGATCAAATGTCAAGAGTTTTTTCGTCCCTATCCGACATTTATTTCTCGTTTCTCCTCACAAGACTAATTACGAAAGCCGCAATCGACAGTCCTGCGCTGACCGCTGACAGCGCACACGCAATAATATCCAGTGTCAGTTTGGCTTTTTTCTGTTTTTTATTCATTTTTGAGCATTTCTCCTTGTATAACTACAGCATGTACCGCTTCGAATGCTTTTACATAAAAGACCCGCCTGAAAGTACGGCGGGTCTTCCTCTATGCAGCTTTGCATCATTTCTTCATCAGTTCTGCCAGCAGCATAACCTTATCCACGTTGCCTTCCACCTTGATCTTGCCCTCAGCGATAGCAACCTGCGGAACCAGCTTGCCGGTAAGCATCTTCTCCAGATTCGTCATCGAACCGGAAACGATTGCATCGTGGTCAATATACTCATACGGCATAACGGACACATTGCCGTTCAGGATTTCGATGTAGAATACACCCGTAATCTTGCCCGTAAGATTAAACTGCACCGCAACCTTGCCTTCCGTGCCGGCAATATCTGCCTTCTTTAATCTGTTGTAAAACTTTCCAATCAGCTGATCAATATCCATCGGACTCACCCCTGCTCTATTTTCTATCTTTATTATACAACATATGCAAGAAAAAGCAAGGATAATTTTGGTGATTTAGCCGTGAAACCGTAATGAAACGGCTGTGCAATTTTTAATGCACAGCCGCTTTGTAAATTGAACAGTAATCAACAGTTAATTTCAGGTCTTTCGGTCGAATTTGATGTGACAATGCGGGCAGGTAATCATAATCTTTCCCTTGCCCTTTGGCACGCGCAGGCGCTGACCACACTCCGGGCACTTGAAATAGCAGTGTGTCTTACGATCGGCAAAACGTCCCTGTGCACCGCGAATCCTGTTCGATACCGGACGCCACCATCTCATGAACTTTTCATTCTCCGCATACCGCGCCTGAATATTGCGCGAGAACATGCGGAAATAGCACAGGCACAGCAGCGCAAGAATGAATACGTTCATCCACGCCCAGCCGAGAATGCGCGCCACGATAATGAGTGCAATGCCGAGAATGAGCAGTGCGTTATTGAGCGGGTCGCTGCCGTAGCGGCCTGCCATAAAACGGCGGAAAAAATCCATTTATGCCTCTTCCTTTCCGCAAACGTGCTCGAAAATCAGGTCGAGCACCTCATCACGACCGAATCCCTTCTCTGCCGAGAACGGAATGACCGGCACTTCCTCCGGCAGCAGCAGCGTCTGACGGATCTCCGCGATATTGCCCTCAAGCTGGCTCTTCTTGATCTTATCCAGCTTGTTGGCGATAATCACCCACGGCTTACCGGATGCGCGGAACCACTCCGCCATCGTCATATCGTCGCGCGTCGGCTTGTGACGAATGTCCACAATCTGGATACCCAGCGTCAGCAGATCCATTGCAAAGTAGGTCTCCATCAGAGCACCCCACCGCTGCTGCTCGGCCTTGGAAACGCGCGCGTAGCCGTAGCCCGGAAGATCGACCAGATACATAGCCTTGTCGATCGTGAAATAGTTGATGTGAATGGTCTTGCCCGGCTGTGCGCTGACACGCGCAAAGTTCTTGCGATTCAGCAGCTTGTTGATGACCGAGCTTTTGCCCACGTTGGATTTGCCCGCAAACACGATCTGCGGCAGCGGGTCGTGCGGAAAATCACTTTCCTTCACCGCCGAGCGCAGGAATTCCGCGTTATGCAAATTCGGTTTCTTCATTTCCATATTATTGTACCACCGTTGTCGATGCCGAGTCCGCTGCACGCTTTACCGGTGCGGACTTGCGTTTTTTCTGCTTGGGACGGCGCGAAAAGTCAATCGCGGTCTCCACCACCGTGTCCATGTGCTCCGCAATGACAAAGTTGATGTTTTCCCGAACGACCGGCACGATGTCCTTCAAATCGCTCTCGTTGTCCTTCGGAATGCACACGGTCTTGATACCCGCGCGGTACGCCGCCATGGTTTTCTCGCGCAGACCGCCGATCGGCAGCACGCGGCCGCGCAGCGTTACCTCACCGGTCATGGCAACCTCGTGACGAACCGGCGCGCCGGTCAATGCCGAAATCAGCGCCGTGGTGATCGTCACGCCTGCGGACGGGCCGTCCTTCGGAATCGCTGCCTCCGGGAAGTGAATGTGCAGATCGTTGTCCTTATAGAACATCGGGTCGATGTTCAGTGCCTCTGCCTTGGAGCGCACGAACGTCACAGCCGCCTTTGCGCTCTCCTGCATGACCGTGCCGAGATTGCCGGTGATTTCGATCTTACCGGTGCCCGGCACGACCGCCACCTCAACCTCAAGCATTTCACCGCCGACACTCGTCCACGCGAGACCGTTTACAATGCCGACCTCGTCCTTCTTGCTGACCAGATCGTCCTTGAAGGTCGCCGTGCCGAGCAGCTCCTCAAGATTCTCCTTGGTAGCCGTCAGGCTTTCGTCGCCATCCGCGATATGCTTGGCCGCCTTGCGGCACAGCTTCGCCAGCACCTGCTCAAGACGGCGCACGCCTGCTTCGCGGGTGTAGCCGCTGATGATCGCATCAAGCGTTTCATCGTCCACGATCAGCTGATTTTCGCTCAGGCCGTGCTTCTTCATCTGCTTGGACAGCAGGTGACGGCGTGCGATCAGGCGCTTTTCCTCCGCCGTGTAGGACGGCAGCTCGATAACCTCCATACGGTCGAGCAGCGGACGCGGAACGGTCGAAAGATCGTTCGCAGTCGTCAGGAACACCACGTCGGACAGATCAAACGGCAGTTCGATGTAGTGGTCGCGGAAGGCAACATTCTGCTCAGTGTCCAGCACTTCAAGCATTGCCGATGCCGGATCGCCGCGGAAGTCATTGCCCATCTTGTCGATCTCGTCGAGCAGGATGAGCGGGTTGGACGTACCGGCACGGCGCAGCGCATCCATAATACGGCCCGGCATTGCGCCGATGTAGGTCTTGCGGTGACCGCGGATATCCGCCTCGTCACGCACACCGCCGAGGCTCATGCGCGTGTAGTTGCGGCCCATGGCCTCTGCAACGGACTTGGCAATCGAGGTCTTGCCGACACCCGGAGGGCCGACCAGACACAGCACCTGTCCCTTGAGGTCGGGCGCAAGGCTCTTGACGGCAAGGAACTCCATAATGCGTTCCTTGACCTTCTCCATGCCATAGTGGTCGCGGTCGAGGATCGCCTGCGCTTCCGCCAGATCATGACGTTCCTCGCTCTTCTTATTCCACGGCAGGTCGAGCACGGTATCCAAATAAGTACGCACGACACCCTGCTCGGCCGTCGAGCCGCTCAGCTTGGCAAAGCGGTCCACCTCACGGATGAGCTTGTCCTCGCACTCCTTCGGCAGCTTGAGGTCGAGCACGCGCGCGCGGTAGCTTTCCGCTTCCGCGGCTACGTCCTGTTCGCCGAGTTCAGTCTGAATGACCTTGATCTGCTCGCGCAGGTAGTATTCCTTCTGGTTTTTGTCGATCTGGGTCTTGAGTTCGTCCTGAATCTCATTTTCGATCTTGAGGACCTCGGTCTCCTCACCGAGCATGCGGATCACCATCACCAGACGGCGGGTAATGCCAAGCTCTTCGAGGATTTCCTGCTTGGCTGCCACATCGACCGGAATATTCTGGGCGATATAGTCTGCCAGATAGCCCGGATCGCCGCCCTCGGCTACGGTCAGCTCCACATCGGGCGACAGGCGGGACGCATACTGTGCGTACTCACCGAAGCGCTCCTGTGCGGTGCGCACGAGTGCCTGCGCGCGGCGTTCGGTCACGCCGTAAACGTAGTCCTCGAGTTCCTCAACCTCGGCATACATGCAGTCCTCGTCCTTCTCGACGGCGATAAAGTTGTGCGCGAGTGCGCGGGTCTTGCCCTCGACCAGCACGCGGATATTGTCGCCCGGCAGACGCAGGATCTGGCGAATCTGGCAGATCGTGCCAATCTGGTACAGGTCGCTCGGCGTCGGCGTATCGGTTTTCAGTTCGCGCTGCGCAGTCAGGAAGATGGTCTGGCCGTTCTTCATTGCCGCTTCCAGTGCGCGAATCGACATCATTCTGCCCACATCAAAGTGGACAATCATATTAGGGAACGCCGTCAGTCCACGCAGCGGCAGCACCGGCAGGCGGCTGAGGACGATTCCGTTAAGCTCTGTCATATGTTCGTTTCTCCTTGCACGGAAAATTGTCTATTAGTTTCAGTATAGTATATCTTCCGGGGTTTGTAAAGGCGTTGAACGTTAAAAATACGGGCGGGAATCTCGTTCCCCGCCCGTATTGGTTTTGATTGGTTATGCGCTCTTTGTCGGCTTTCTGCGCGAAGCCTTTTTCGGCGGCTGCTTTTCCGCCGGAACAGCCGTGCGTTCGCCGTGCTCGGCAACCGGCTCGCCGGTACCGTCCACAACGCCCGGCGTGATCTCCACGCGGCAGACGGTCTCGTCGGACGGAATACGGAACATGATATCGGTCATCACGTTCTCCAGCACGCCGCGCAGACCGCGGGCACCCGTTTTGCGCTCGAGTGCAACCTCAGCCACACGCTCCAGTGCCTCCGCCTGGAACTTCAGCTCTACGCCGTCCATTGCGAACAGCGTTTCGTACTGCTTGACCAGTGCGTTCTTCGGCTCCTGCAGGATGCGGACGAGTGCGTCCTTGTCCAGCGTATCGAGCGAAACGATGGCCGGCAGACGACCGATCAGCTCGGGGATCAGGCCGAACTTCATCAGGTCATGCGGCTCGATCTTGGCCAGCAGACGGTCGGTCTGCTCGTCTTCCTTTCCCTTTACCTCAGAACCGAAGCCCATACCCTGCTTACCGGTGCGCTTCTGGATGATACCCTCGATACCGTCAAATGCACCGCCGCAGATAAACAGAATATTGGTCGTGTCGATCTGAATGAACTCCTGATGCGGATGCTTGCGTCCGCCCTGCGGCGGTACGTTGGCAACCGTGCCCTCGAGCATTTTCAGCAGTGCCTGCTGTACGCCCTCACCCGAAACATCGCGGGTGATGGACGGGTTTTCGCTCTTGCGGGCAATCTTGTCGATCTCATCGACGTAGATAATGCCGTGCTCTGCCAGCTCCACATCAAAGTCCGCCGCCTGGATCAGACGCAGCAGGATGTTCTCGACATCCTCACCGACGTAACCGGCCTCGGTCAGCGTGGTCGCATCCGCGATCGCGAACGGAACCTGCAGAGTCTTGGCCAGCGTCTGCGCCAGCAGCGTCTTGCCCGAGCCGGACGGACCCAGCATCAGGATGTTAGACTTCTGCAGCTCTACCTCGGTCTCCGGATGGTAGATGCGCTTGTAGTGGTTGTAAACCGCAACCGAAAGGGCAATCTTTGCACGATCCTGACCGATAACGTACTCATCGAGCACCTTTTTCAGCTCCTGCGGCGTCGGCAGGTGCTCGGGCTTTTCGAGTGCATGGCTCTGCGGCTCGTACTCCGGCATGAGGTCCAGCTCGTCATCCAGAATGCTGGTGCATACGCCGATACACTCATCGCAGATATACACGTTCGGTCCTGCGATCAGCTTGCGCACGCGGCTCTGCGGCTTGCCGCAGAACGAGCATTTCAGTTCTTTTCCATCATCATAATTCGGCATATGCCACCTCTATACTACGAAAAAAATTACAATTACGACAATGCAGAATTGCCTTAGTGCTTATCGAATACCTTGTCGATCAGGCCGTATGCAACAGCCTCGTCCGCGGTCATGAAGTTATCGCGCTCGCAGTCAGCCGTCACGATCTCAACCGACTTGCCGGTATTTTCGGACAGGATCTTGTTCATGCGCTTCTTGATGATCTCAAGGCGCTTCAGGTGGATCGCCATATCAGTGATCTGACCCTGCGTGCCGGCGGACGGCTGATGGATCATGATCTCGGCATTCGGCAGCGCGTAGCGCTTGCCCTTGGCACCCGAGGACAGCAGGAACGCGCCCATGGAAGCCGCCATGCCGATGCAGATGGTCGAAACATCGCACTTGATATAGTTCATGGTGTCGTAAATCGCCATGCCTGCGGTTACGGAGCCGCCGGGGCTGTTGATATACAGCGAAATATCCTTATCCGGATCCTGTGCTTCCAGATAAAGCAGCTGAGCCACGACCAGAGAAGCGGTCGTGTCGTTTACTTCATCGCACAGCATGATAATGCGGTCATTCAGCAGACGGGAGTAAATATCAAACGAACGCTCGCCGCGGCCGGTCTGCTCTACGACCATAGGGACTAAACTCACTTGGGAAAACTCCTTTCAGCAAGGCGGATAAGCTGCGAAAAAGCGCAGATTTTGTCCTCCTTGAATATAGGTGAAAAAGCGCGAGCGTCGCTCGCGCTTTTCTTATGAACCAACGCTAAGCGTTTGGTTTGCTGTTGTTTGCGCGCTTTGGGGAATCAGCAGAAATTACTCTGCGGTCTCCTCAGCAGCCTTCTTCTTTGCTGCCTTCTTAACCTTGGCGTTCTTCTTGATGAACTCGAGCGCGTTCGAGATCTTCAGATCGCCCTCCAGAGCTTCCTTGGAAACGATGGCCTTAACCTTCTCAACTTCCATCTTGTACTGCTCTGCCATCTTAGCATACTCTTCCTCAAGCTCCTTATCGGAAACAGTAATGCCTTCCAGTTCAACAACCTTCTGCAGTGCCAGACGGGTCTTAACCTGACGCTCTGCCTGATCCTTGAACATTGCGCGGAATGCGCCCATCTCAGTGCCGGTCATCTTGAGGTACTGCTCGAGGCCCATGCCCTGCATCTGCAGACGGTAGCCGAAGTCCTGTACAATGGTGTCAACCTGAGCGTCGATCATTGCAGCCGGAATGTCAGCCTTCATGCCGTCGATTACAGCGTCCAGAACCTTCTCCTCGAAAGCGTTGTCAGCAGCTTCCTGACGCTCTGCCTTCAGGCGCTCGGTGATCTCCTTCTTCAGATCGTCGAGGGTCTCGCAGGTGTCGGAAACGTCCTTTGCAAACTCGTCGTCGATCTCCGGCAGGATGGTCTCCTCAACCTTGTGCACCTTGCACTTGAAGGTAGCTTCCTTGCCTGCCAGCTCCTTAGCGTGGTACTCCTCCGGGAAGGTAACAACTACGTCCTTCTCGTCGCCGGCCTTGCAGCCGATCAGCTGATCCTCGAAGCCCGGGATGAATGCGCCGGAGCCCAGAGTCAGCTCGTGATGCTCTGCCTTGCCGCCCTCGAACGGAACGCCGTCTACGAAGCCCTCGAAGTCGATATCAACGGTATCGTTCTTCTTAGCCTTGCGCTCTACGGTCTCGGTGCGGGCGTTGCGCTGAGCCATGCGGTTCAGCTCTGCCTTAACGTCAGCCTGCAGAACCTTAACGGTCTCCTTCTCAACCTCAATTCCCTTGTACTCGCCGAGCTCAACTTCCGGCTCAACCGGTACCTTGGCGATGATGGTCAGGCCGCCCTCTTCTGCCGGGTCGCCCAGGTCAACGTCTGCACGGCCGACCGGCTTGATGCCGGACTTCTCAACAGCCATTTCCATAGCGTCCGGGTAAATGATATTGAAAGCTTCTTCAAAGAACACGCCTTCGCCGTACAGCTTCTCGATCATCTTGCGCGGTGCCTTGCCCTTGCGGAAGCCCGGAACGGTGATATTCTTGCCGGTCTTCTTGAACGCCTTGTCCTTAGCTGCTTCAAACTCAGCCTTGGTGATCTCGATAGTCAGAGCAACGACGCTGTGCTCCTGCTTTTCAGTGTTTTTCAGTTCCATGTTGCCAATCTCCTTACTTACTTTCGATTGTATCTAAATCATTCTACCAGATTATTTTGAGAATTTCCATAGTTTTTTCTATTTTTTCAGAAAAATCGGGATAAAATCCACAAAATCTCCGGAGACGAGCTTCCATTCAATTCCTTCCTGCTCACCTGTTACGGCATGACTCAGGCTTTTCCCGTGCAAATGTCCGTAAATACAGCGCTTTACACCGTACTTATGCAGCAGTTCGATGATCTCACCGCAGCGGTAGGACGCATAAAGCGGCGGATAATGCAGGAAACAGAGAATCTCTTCCGGGTCTGCGGCAGCGCCGAGCTTCAGCGATGCCTCGAGCCGCAGCAGCTCGCGCTTGAAGATTTTCTCGTTGTGCGGGTCGGCGAAGTCCTCCTCAAAGGGCCAGCCGCGTGTGCCGCACAGCGCGGTCTTTTCATAGAAAAAACAGTTGTTATGCAGAAAATCAATGGTAGTAAATCCGTTTTCATCTAAGAAACGGTGCATTTTGGAGGCGGTTTCCCACCACAGATCGTGGTTGCCCTTCAAAATGATCTTTTTGCCCGGCAGCGAGTCGATCAGCGCAAAATCGCCTTTCGCTTCCGCAAGGTTGATGCCCCACGAAATATCTCCGCCCAAAACAATGGTGTCCTCCGGCGCAACAAGCGCACGCCAGTTTTTGATGATCTTTTCCGTGTGCCCCTGCCACCGGCCGCCGAAAATATCCATCGGCTTGGCTACATCGGCGGCAAGGTGCAGATCGGCAAGCGTATAAAGCGCCATTACAGATCCTTGAGCAGACCGACAGTGGACAGAATGTCGGCCTTGTCTACCACGCGATCAAAGCGCGGCGTCTTGCCTGCCAGAGCGGCAAGCGGAGCGGGTGCCGGTACACCCGTCAGCTGAGAGAGCACCTCCAGCTGGGTAACGTCGTCGTTCTCGAGCGTGCCGCCGAGCGCCTCGATAACCGAGCGGCAGAACTTGAACGGAGACGCGGTGGACGCGATCACGGTCGGCGTTTCGTCGCCGGTGCGTGCGCGGTAGTCCTCGTATACACGAACGGCAACTGCGGTGTGCGTATCGCACAGGTAGTTCTCGTCCTTCCACAGCTTGTTGATAGTATCAGCCGCATGGCTGTCGTCGCAGCAGCCTGCGTCGAACTCAGCCTCGATCTTGGCAAATACATCCTCGGCTACCTTGTAGCTGCCCTCGGTATTCAGCTTGCCCATCAGCTCTGCGACCAGCTTGTCGTTGAAGTCGGAAGCGAAGAACAGCAGACGCTCGAGGTTGGACGAAATCAGGATGTCCATCGACGGCGACGTGGTGGTGAAGAAATCGCGGTTGCGGTTGTACTCGCCGCCCTTCTTGAAGAAGTCGGTCAGCACGTTGTTGCGGTTGGACGCGCAGATGAACTTGTTGACCGGCAGACCCATCTTCTTGGCGATGTACGCCGCAAGGATGTTGCCGAAGTTGCCCGTCGGTACGCAGACGTTGATCTTGTCGCCCTGTGCAATGGTGCCTGCGGCAACCATATCGCAGTACGCGGAAACGTAGTACGCGATCTGCGGCGCCAGACGGCCCCAGTTGATGGAGTTCGCCGAGGACAGCATCATGCCGTCCTTGTCGAGCGCTGCGCGGGTATCCTCATCGGTGAAGATGCGCTTTACCGCACTCTGTGCATCGTCAAAGTTGCCGCGGATGGCTACAACCTCGACGTTTCTGCCTTCCTGCGTTACCATCTGCAGCTTCTGCATGGGTGATACGCCGTCCACCGGATAGTACACCATGATCTTGGTGCCCGGTACATCGTGGAAGCCGTCGAGCGCTGCCTTGCCGGTATCCCCCGAGGTAGCGACCAGAATGCAGGCGGTACGGGTCTCGCCGGTCTTGCGCAGGGACGCGGTGAGCAGGTGCGGCAGCATCTGCAGCGCCATATCCTTGAACGCGCAGGTCGGACCGTGCCACAGCTCGAGCAGGTTCTTGCCCTCGCCCAGCTTTACCACCGGTGCAGTATCTGCGCCGCCGAACTTCTCATCGGCGTAAGCCTTGGACGCAAAGTCCGCCAGCTCCTCCGCCGTGAAGTCGGTCAGGAACTTGCCGAGAATGAGCGCCGAGCGGCCCTTGTAATCGCTCTCCGCAAGCGTTTTCCAATCCGCGTCGGTAAGCGCGGGAAACGCGGTCGGGCAGTACAGGCCGCCGTCCGGTGCGATACCGTTGGCGATGGCGTATGCCGCGGAAACCTTGCGCTCCTTATTTCTTGTGCTTACATAATCCATATTTTTACAACCTCCGCAGTGGTTTTGATTGCTTCTTCTATTGTATAGCAAATATGTATGTTTGGGCAATAGGCAATTCCGTGGAAATTCCGCCGTCCTGTCACAACATTTTCTGCATAAAGTTGAATGCGTTGTCATAAAACAGCCCATCGACCGTTTCCTGCTTGTAGCCAAGCGTCAACATGCGGTCTGCCAGACGATACATATCCGCCAGACCGTCAATGCCGATCGGCAGGGTATCGCAGCCGTCAAAGTCACAGCCGAGCGCGACCACCTTCTCGCCGTACATGCCGATGAAACGCTCGATGTGGTCGATGGCGTCATCAATCACCGAATCGCTCTGCCGCACGAGGAACGGCGTGTACAGGTTGACGCCGACCAGTCCCCTGCGGTTTGCAATCTCAGCGAACTGCTCGTCGGTCAGGTTGCGCGAGTTGCGGCACAGAACCCGCGAATCGCTGTGCGTCGCAACAAACGGACGGTCGGTTGCCTCGCACACGTCCCAGAACCCGCGGTCGGACAGGTGCGATACATCAACGAGTATCCCCTTCTCGCCGCAGTCACAGACCAGCTGCTTTCCCAGCTCGGTCAGACCCTCGTTCTGATCCACGGCGGATGAGCAGCCGTAGCGGCTGCGGTAATTCCACGTCAGCGTGATAAGACGCACACCGGCGTCGTAAACATAGTCGAGCGCGTCCGGCCGGTCGGGCAGCAGCTCCGCGCCCTCGATAGAGAGCAGCGCCGCCGCCTTTCCCGCCTCCACCGCCGCCCGAATATCCGCCGCCGAACGGCAGAACGTCAGCCAGTCGGCGTTGGCGGCAAACTCGCGTCTGGCAGTCGTCAGCATGCGGTCGAACCGCTCATCGGCGGG
>ENA-OROU01003048-OROU01003048.1-human-gut-metagenome-genome-assembly--contig:-NODE-3048-length-11141-cov-2.522912_pt1 | contig 11141 bp, 15 predicted proteins | sample MGYA00242131_ERZ509054 | MGnify/ENA primary metagenome ERZ509054 (study PRJEB26280, sample SAMEA2338749) | human gut metagenome | biome: human gut; feature: human-associated habitat; material: faeces... | reverse complement strand
TTCTTTTACACCATCTTCTACCTCCTTAAAAGGTTCACCATTAATTGTCGGATTAGCTTTTGACTGTATCTGATCTAAAGCGCTTTTTGCATCTTTTATAGCATTTTCGTACTGATTCATTTGCATGATAGATTTATACCATGCTTTACCACCTACAACATCAGTACCACCTAAGTTGATAGTGTCTGCGATCTGTTGTTTAATTCGCCCGTATCCACGCTCAAAATTTGAAATTGATTTTGTTAATTCTGACTTATCAAGGCCTTTAAAGTCCATTTCAAGCTTTGCATTCTTAAATTGTGACTGCAAAGCTTTTAATTCTTTTGCTGGATATTTTAAATCAGAGCGATTTGTACGAAAACGGAGTTCGCTATTACTTATGGCTTTTTGTTCTTTCAGAATATCCTTGAACGTATTTTTTACATCAATCAACTCAGAGAGTCCAGCAATTCCAGTAAAATCAAGCCCATGTGCAGATTTAGCACATTTATCAAGGGCGTCAGCCACTTTAAGTGCCTTTTTCTCAATAGAAGTCAATGTACGACTAGCCCTATTTGCTTCGGTTTCAACAACTATTTCCAAGCTATCTACTTCATTCTCTGCCCTTGATATCACCTGCCTCTCTGATTATTAAATGCTTTCGCCCAAGCACCGAATTCAATCGATGCTATTTCTGTATTCTCAGCAATTATTTCTTCTTCGCTCCGTTCATCAACAATATTATCCTTAAAGAATATGTGTTTTTCCGGATATGAACTGTTTTTATTCAATACTTGTCCAATGGCTTTAAGCACATAAGCCCCCGTCATCCAGGAGCTTAAATCAGCCATTTGTAATTGTTTCTTTTCTTGTTTTTCCTTTTCATCGCGGTATATAAGCAGAGCTTTTGGTGTCATTTTTAAAAACTCTGAATAACCGATACCGCAATAGGCTGCAATCGGTAACCAATAATCGTATGCAAATTGTGTAAAACTTTTGCATTCAATTACTCTTCCGGTTCCTCTTCCTTCGCTTTTTTCGCCTTTGTCGTCTTCTTCTCCTCCTCTGCCGGCTTGATTCCCAGCATTTTTTGGAAAAAATCGGATTCAGCTACAACATTATTAAATGCATCAATAATATCAAGGATAGTTCCGCCTCCATAAATATGCTGTTGAAGTAAATTCTCAGCCTGTGGACGTTCGCACTCTGCTACAACGCAAACAAATCCCATTGCCACAAGGAAAAACTGTTTCTTATGAAAAGCCTCAACTAAAGAAATCCCCTGCTCTTCCATTCGAACATAGTCCGAAATATCCAGTTCTCCTACGTTGTAAGTTTTATTGTTAATTTTAACCTTGACCATTTTAATTCTCCTTTTGCATAAGAAAAAGAGCCGCGAATACTCACGACTCTCTAAATAATTATTCAATTTCAACAAGTTTTAATATATTACAGGATAACCATTGGCATCTTTAAATGTTCCGGTAACTTTTAAATGAACCAAATCCATAACAGCTCCAACCAAGAATCCACCACAAGTTAGTGTGTACAATAAGCCTTTCTTAAAATTGCCTACATAAAAATTGCATGCTCCAGAGCATATTGCAAGCAATCCACAAATTGCAATCAGTGCATCATTGTTTAAATTTCCTCCGATTATCCCCATAACAATTGCTGCAAATGGAATAATAGATAATTTAACACAAACAGATTTTTTCTTTGGGCTGGCTGTTGTGTTCAATCCTTTCATCCCCTCTTTAATTCCTTGCCCCATCTTCTTTAAATTTTTCTGATTACCAGCCGTATAACCACAATTAGGACATGAAATAGCTGAGTCTGAATATTCTTTTCCACATTCAGGACATTTAATTAAAGCCATATTGATTCCCTCTCTTTCATAAGATATCTGTATTATAGCAAATACAAATGTTTTATGAAAGAGGATGTATGGAATTATTTACAGCTATCTGTCTACGCAAACTGTGTAGCAGCATCTTTGTTGTAAACCTCTGTTGATGGCATGATTGAAATAGTCATCTCTCTCAAGCCATTTACAGCACCCTCATTAATAAATACGCTGTGCTGACCTTTCCAACAATACTTTCCATCTGCTCCGTCTTTACCGAAGTCAAGCTCATAAATCTGTTCTTTATCAGAACTTGCTTTGATCTCATCGAATTTCTCTTTGTCATAGTTCGCTGTGAACTGCATAGCACTCATAGACTGAACGCCTGGAACAAATGTCTGCATTTTATCTTCCATATCCGTTGTCTCAATGCTTTCCGGCTCACCACCCAACTGAGGGTAGCTCTTAATTTTGCATAACTGAGTTAATGCTGAGGCTGTAGTACCTGCCTTAAGTACGGTATTAATTGTACTCATTCCTGCTGACATGTTTACCATCCTTTCTACCGCTAACTAATGCGGTTAGCGAATACCTCTGTCGGTATCCGGTGCAAAATAATAGGAAGCCTTAAGCTCCCCTTGTTTCAAATTTCTCTATTTCACCGACTGATGTTACGATTCGATTGAATCTTGCTACCATTCGATATAGACTTGTGTCTGCTGCGTTTGTAATGGATTGTGGTCCGTATGTGCGAACGTAACCCATTTTTCTCATTGCATCGCAACACATATTAGCAATCTTTTTTACTTCTGTAATGCTATCACTTGAACAGCACTGAATCTCAATCACGGACTTTACGGCATTTTCCGAATTTTCCAAATCAATAGATGAATCTGCATTATCAATCTGAATGACTGATACGGCTGGGAACTTGGCTTTGGATTTATCCTCACCGATGGAGACATTCTTGCAAACATCATTGATATATGTTTTTACATTAGTAAATACTCTGTTTGATACATCAATCCTCGCCAAATACCCTCCTAGCAATGTGTGTAATCGTTTCCGTGTTCCTTAAAGCTGATGCAGTATTGTACATGAATGGTCTGGACGGCATACCTTTTGTCCAATGCCATTTGCCATTCTTGAAATAGAACCAGCCTTTTTCGCCGTGTTCATTCACATCATAGCGCCATCCTACTATTGAAATATCTGGGTGAGGATTATCCTTTCCAACAATTCCTGTACCAAATTCAACGAATTTCGCCCACGGACATGTTGTATAGATATGATATGAAGCACCATTAACAATAACGTCTCCGGGCTTTATATTCATGCTATTAAGCAATTCTCCGGTATAAATAGCATCTTCACTGAGGATATTTGCTTTCGCAATTGCAACGCCCTCTTCGGCAAGCTGACGCGTAAATTCATCACATTTTTTCTGTAATTCCAGCCGATACTTGCGAATATCATTAGCCAACTGTCGAAATCCTCCGGCAGATAAGTTCGTTGTGTACTTAGGCATTTTTCTTCCTCGCTTTCAAGGCAACTACCAACTGATTCAGCCCATCTGCAATTCCGGCAACCGTGTAATCGGCTGTTTTCCAATCGAATGAATTATCTGAGTTGATAATCGGCATTGAGCCACACCAAATCAATGATTCTTCCGTGATAGGAATTTTCTGAGTTGTGGAAATCGAACGTGTATAGTCCAAATTCGTTCCAAACACATCAGCATAAGCATTTCCCTTTCCTGGACTTACACTTGCCATAAACGGAATTGGAATGCCATAAACAGGCTTGGTATCACCCGTTTCATCACCATTTTCGTCAAGAACCGGCTCATTTCCAAGCAAATTGGAATACCATAATTTCCGTGAATTTTTCTTACAGTCTCTCATTTATACGCCACCCTCCACCATTAATGCGTATCCCTGCGCCCATTTTGCCGACGCTGGCAAAATGGTCACGCACAATCTTCTTTCCACTTAACCCAGTGAACGGGAGATAATTGGATCACCTGACCTCTCTTAAACCAGTGTGCATATAGCAACAACTCCTTCAAGATACTTATTTCTGTCAACCCATGTACGGCTTGTACCGTTTTCACCATGAGCGCTTTGACCCTCAACACCAATCTGATTGTAGTCATATAATGCGAGATTCTTTATATTGCTATAATATCTCTCCATATCACTACAAATAAAATCATCTTCGTAATCCATTGGATAACTTCGAGCGCCTTTTACTTCTCTGTAGGCACTTTTTACTTTTGATAAAAGCATGGAACCCTCCTCATCCGGAATATCTAATTCTATTGAAAGGTCCTTAAATATTTCATTTATCAGCTTATCCATGCGATCACCTTATTTCTTTACTGTTCTTGTAGTCTTTGGCTTCGGTTCTGTTGCAGTAGCTTTTTCAGCAACTTCAACTCGTTTCCAGCCACTCAGCGCGAATGCGGAAGCCTGAATCTCAGACTCCACATTCATTCTGACTCCATCTCTTTCAAATGTAATCATTATTCACCACTCCTAGCCTGCCGGATTCTGGCATACACCGATAGCATCCTTCTTCTGGTCGAGTACGAATGCATCGTAACGGATACGTCCCTCTACAAGATGTCCAGAGATACCAGGCGCATCATCATGAATCTTGTACTCTGTCAGCTTAATCGGTGCCGGCATAACAATTGGGTTTGAGATAAGGAAGTTTACGTTCTCCGGGAAGTAAGACTTCGGAGCTTTGATGATATAAACACCGTCAACCTCACCAACAAGTCCGTTGATTGCGATTTTTGTTGCCATATCACCTTTTTTAGTAAACGCCTCATCCAGTTTCAGCATGTTGTAGTAACCTGGTGTACACATACAGATTCTTCCACCAGTAGGAACTTTCTTGTTGTCAAGAATCTCCTGTACTGCAAGGAACTTCTCATAAGCGTTTGCTTTTGTTACTGCGACATCCTTAATAACATTTGCTGTTGGGGCACCTGCTACCAGTTTAGAGATACGGTATGTATCAATCTCTGGAATGATAACCTCATCAATCTGACGGGCAAGAGCTGCGCCGGCTGCCATAACTCCCATTGTGTCATCTTCACTCTTCTTGTCGATTGTGAATGTGAAAGAACGGTCTTTCGCAAGTGTCATTTCCTGTACTTCATTGTTAAGCTCTGCCGGTGTACCATAACGGTTAGAACCTGTCAGAGTGTAGTCGTTCATTTCTGCTGTTGGTACGGAATATACCTTTACAGTAGCAACACCGAGCCAATCATAGGCGTTGTTTACAAGTGCTGTTGTCAGTGATCCAAGTTTAAATCTTTCATCCACCTGTGGTGAATATTTCTCAGCGTAATTAATAGCCATTTTAAATCTCTCCTTTTACTAACTTTTTGTAATCAGCGAACGCGTTCTTTTTTTGCGTCCGGTTATTGTATGGAAGATTAACCGTTAAAACCTTTTAGGAATAAATCAGTCTCTTCTCCTTCGCCCTGTCCAGCATTTACTGGTGGTCTGCTCTTTAACCATTCAGATTCAGCTGCTTTGATAGAAGCATCTTTGAATTTGCTCATGTTCTCAGTGACTTTCTCCATGTCATTTTCAAGCTCAGCCTTTGCAGTATCTTTTGCCATTTCAGCTGACATTCCAATAGCGAGATAACGATTTGTGGCATTGGTCATCCTAATCGTATCTTCCAGCCCTTTGACATACTTCTTATGCTCTTCCTCAGCTTCTTTTTTAGCTTCTTCTTCCTGTTCTTCGGCAGTCTGTTTTGCCTTAAGCTGTTTTCTGTAGTTTGCAGCTTCAGAAGATGCTTTATTGTAGTCATTCTGCAACTTTGCACTGTTGGCTCTTTCCTGTGCTAACTGCGCCATAAGCTCTTCTACAGTAGGTTCTTTCTCTTCTGGCTTATTATCCGGCTCTTGATTCTGCTGTACCTGTCCTTCAAGGTTTTTGTTGTCATCCATAATTTACACGTTCCTTTCTTTCGCGTTTAGAGTTCTCTCTCATAGTTACATTTCGCGATTATAGACTTCTCTGTCTTTCGCGTTTGATAAGGCACTTCTCTGTGCCAAAATAAAACAGCCACATTTCTGTGACTGCAATTTCTATTAGCAATATTGATTTTTCTTTTTTGGTGAAAACAATTCTGGGACTTCCCATCCTCTTTGTTTTCTCGCCCGAACCATTCCATAGTTTAAACCTAACTCTTCGCACCATTGCTTCATGGTTTGTGTTTTTCCATTATATTCAATCATAATATTATCTCTCCTGTTGTTTTGCTGGACTTTCATTGTAACCCATCTGCAATTTTCAGGCGAATAGTTTCCATTCACATCGATGCGGTCAAGTGTTAAATCATCTGAATATCCGTTGTTGATCGCCCATTCAAAAAATCTCATAAATCCGACTTCTTTCTCATTCCATTCTTGGCATACAGATATTCCTCTACTGTAATAAGCATCTTTATTGTGATAATTTTGAGTACACCTTACAATCATCGAACGATATTCTCTATATATTCTTGTTTTTGTTTTCCCGTGAGTAATGCGCTTCGGCTTTTTTCTGTTTTCAGCGTCAAGGCAACCGCAAGATTTTGTTCTGCCAGATATCAAATACGCCCCAGGTACTATTTTTTCTTTTCCACATTCGCACTTGCACCTCCATGTGATCCTATTATCTTTTTTCCCGCTTTTCTCAATAACGGTCAACCTCCCAAATTTTCGACCTGTTAAATCTTTTTGTGTTGTCTTTCTGTAATTATTACATCCGCAACTCTTGACGTTACCTGATTTTAGGTTTCCGCCTCTAACTGCCACAGTATTTCCACAATCGCATTGACATCTCCATACAAGTATTCCGTTTTTGCTTTTCTCATCATCTAAACCTAATACAGTTAAATGACCAAACCGTTTTCCAGTAAGGTTAATTCTTTTCCCTGATGCAACGCCAGGTCTTCCCAATCCACACCCACAAGAAGTTGTCCTTCCGTGAGTTAAATCATATCCCAGTGCAACCTTTGTGCTGCCGCAATCACAAATGCAATTCCACATTGTATTTCCATTTTTATTATTTTCAGCCCTGCTAACCACGAGAAGTTTTCCAAACCTTTTCCCGGTTAAGTCTAATGCTTTAGCCATAAACACACCTCCATTTTTTGTATTATTACATTGTAATTATACTATTTGTATGAATGTTGCGTCAAGCTAATAATACATGATACTGCATCTGCAATTTATTACCTGATTCGGATTAGGATTCATCGACATATCCTTTGGAAATAACATCCATGAATCTCCAACACGGAAAGCCTGTCCAATCGGAATATACTTTCCATTTACCTCGATGTGGTCTTTTCTAGTGACTTCATCAATGATTGATTCCCACCGCTTCATTGTTTTTCCTGCGTTCACAGCTTCCATATACCTAGTGTGGTTTATTGCCGTATTTACTTCGTTTTCAGCCATGAACCTTGCTCTATCCAAGGAATAGTAGTAAGGCTCATTCTTGTGGCTTTTCGTGCTGTCTATGACATCATAGGAAAAGCTCTTGACGTATGTTTCTAAGTACTTATCCACGCTCGTATACTTTCTAAGCGTTTCCAAATAAGAATCTTCAATCTGCTTTCGGATTAGTTCATAATTAATTTTATTCGCTTGAGTCATTGTAAACAGAAGCGTCATTGTGACAATGAAATTTTCTTCCAGTTCTTCTGCCATCTGCATCCTTTTAGACTTTTCTTCTTCCGGAAGATTCATTTCTCCAAAATACTTCTTGAATGGCATACTGCGCTCATTTTTCACAAGCGCATTCAATTCATCAAAACTAAGATTCGTGAACATCATTATCACCTGTCTTCATTCCATCAAGAATTGGCGAGTTCCCTGTCTGATCAGATAAGTCAGGCATTTCTCTCTTTGATTCTGTTTGCGGAACACTCTTCTGAATTAACGATTTCTGAAACTCTTCAATCGTTTTCTTACTGTCAGCCCACGCCTGAGCTACATCAGGGAACAAATCAACTTGTTCCATTGCCACACGACCATTTACGCCAGCTTTAATCATTGCAACCATCGAATTAACCTTTGTAGCAAGGTCATAGGTCTTATTACGAATAAATTTCGGCTTGATATCCGAAAATTCCAGTGAGCGAAGTGGACTATCGAATGGAATGTCATTTGTGCTCTTAATGGCAATCATCTCAAGCTCAACGATCTCTGCTTTTCCACGGCGTAAAATCTGTTCTTCCTTACAAGCACTGTTTTCGGCAGCACTCCAACCGGAAGACATGTTCATAGCTGAGCCAGTCGAACCGCCACCAGGATCCGTCTGAATCGGCACATAAGCTTTCTGCAAAATCGTGTTTCGCTTGCTTACAATATTTTCCTGCACTCCTTGATAATCAAATGTACTGGAAATTGCTTTCAATGTTGGCGTTCCACCATTGCCAGTCTGTTTCGCAACAATCCATTGTCCACCTACAGGAGATTGCGTCTTTCCACTACCATCTTTTGGTAACTCAAATCCAGTTCCAAAGAAAACTTCTTGCGTGGTCTGCGCCACACTATTTGCAAAATCAGAAACTTCAACGTTTAGCGCATTCATATCCGAAATCTGACGTTCAAAGCAACCTGTCCTGTCCGTAGCGCGATTAAATTCTACGATTGGAATTTTCTTGAATGGATTTTTTTCACCGCTTCTCCGCATGAATGACCAAGGTTCTTTTACTTTGTCACCATTGATTACTTCACGCATATCGCGTATCTCATATCTTCTGTCCGGAGTAAACACGGTATAATAAGTTGTTCCATCTTCTGTTCTTCGGAAAGTGACACCGGCAAGTTTTTCTTGCAATGCAGAGTTCCGATAGATGCAGAATGTAAACAACGGATTTAGTGTCACAAGGTCAAATGGAGCAAGTCCGTCATATGACTTTTTAATATCAACGAATTGATAACCGATACCGTTAATTTCAACGTATCTTCCAAGCTCTTGGTCTTTGGAAAATGCGTATTCAGAATCATTCAACTCATTCAGCATGGAAATGCCATCGTCCTGCAAGTCATTCTGATTATCTGTAGATTTTCTAAAATCTTTGTTTCCACGCTGAACATATGTAATTGGCTGTCCCCACACATATCCAAGCTTAAATTCCGTAATTTGGCTCGCAAGGTTGTCTTGCACTCTAATATCAACTTCCTTACGAATCGTTTTCTTTCTTACAAGTGGCTGAATGCCTTTCTCATATCTCATAAGAAAAACCATTTCATTGGAATTCTGCATATGAACAATCATTGCTTTTTGCAAAACTTCAAAAATGTTTTCTTCTGTTATCTTCTCAACGTCTGAATAAATCCGGCGCCTGCCAGTTAGTTCCGGATATACAAATTCTTCATTGCTGTTGCTCTCAGACACCGAATTCACCTACCTTTACGCAAAAATAAAAAGCGCTACATGAATTAACACATAGCGCCCTTTAAGGAGACTTTTGAAACGAATTACAAGTTCTTCGATTATAATTATAGCACTCTAAAATGTGAATTGTGTGAAACCTCACTGCGACACATATTTTGAAAGCCTTTTCGATACCGTGGAGCGTTCCATGCATAAGATATCTGCAATTTCATACTGTGACAACCCGTCTTTCGTATATTCCAGGATTGCTTTGTCCTCAACATCTTTCGCATTCGCAATCATTGTGTCAATAGCCAGTTCCAACTCGTTCAATCTGCGAATGTCGTCTTGAATCTTAATTTCCATCTCACGGCATTTCTGCTCCCAGTCTTTCAATTGCGCTATTTCAAAATCTGAGCATCCTGTAATTGTGAATCCTCTCGGTTGATATGGAAATCCTGGATTAGAACCATATACCTTTCCAGAATATGCAGATGGCTGATTCGCCACATACCTTTCAAGTTTCTTCTGGTCCTTTTCAAGAAGGACTTTTAACAATTTATAGTTTGCAATATCTTTTCTTGTAATTTTCATTTCATTCCTCCTTAAACTGGACTTGAATAAATTTCTGCCGGTCCGCCTATTTCTCCATAGATTTTCATTGCTAACTGAGTAATTCCATCTCCGGCATCGTCATGTTCGTTATCACCAATCTGAACTGTCATGTTCAGCTCGTCCATTGCGTCACTGTATTCTTGGTCTTGATGCTCAGGATCTAAAAATATAAAATGTTTCTTTACATCACCAGAATAAGCAACCATCTTCGTCATTTTTTCCATGTTTCCTGGAGCTTTTTTGTAAGAGCAACTACAGTGGTAATTATGTTTTTCCAGTTCTGAACTTACCTTATCGGAATACATATCGCCACCATTGTTAGCTTCGAATTGTATTTCTGTAAGTCGTTCTCCTATGATTTTTCCAGTAACAAGTGGAATCGTAACTTCTTTCGGACCTTTATTGAATATCCATGATGGGATATAGACATCTCCGTTTGGATATTCGTAACCAATAGGCATTGACAAGCTGTCTCCACCGCCCCACGCGACATCACAAGCTCCAACAACACGATGGTCACCTTCCGGCAGTATGCCGTTGTAATATCTTAATCCGTCTGCTGGGAACAATAGTCCTTCACGAACAAATGGAGTCTGCATAAATTTAGCCATCCACTCGTTCTTATCAAGCCTGTCGCGCATATTGTGGTAGTATTCCGTTGAGAAGCCGTGAACAGGATAATTAAAGTTGGATTCGCCTTTTTCATTAAGTGCAGGAAGTTTTCTGAATTTGTATCTCGGATTATCCTTGTACTGCTTCTCGATTCTTCCTAATGGGTCAGCAACATTCCAGCGTGTACCAACCATCAACTCTTTTGAACCATCATTTTTACGGTCGACCAGGATATTCAGATAATCTTGATATCGTCCGTCTAATCGTCTTAGGCTTAGTGATTCTTTACGGTCACGCACCAAGTCATCTACATAGAGATAACCATCTTCGCTAATATCTACAGCACCAGTCCATGTACCATCAATACCACGGCAAGTTGTAGTTGCAAAACTTTCTACCGCATCATAGTACAATTCATTTTTTTCTGATGATTTGCTTACGAGCTGAACATCTGGGAAAATTTCATGGAATGTATACTCTTCATTTTCTGTCAATTTGATTAAGTCATTATGAAATCTATCTGCAAGAATACCACTGTGACCGCTCATGGCATTATGGCTTGACGGGCGCTTACCGATTATCCATGCGAAATAAAAAATGCAAATGCTGCTATTATGCGTAGGTTTTAATCTCTTCCCGACACAATACACGCCACCTTCGACTGTAATACAGTTTCCTTGTATACCATG
>ENA-OROU01003045-OROU01003045.1-human-gut-metagenome-genome-assembly--contig:-NODE-3045-length-11177-cov-2.158425_pt1 | contig 11177 bp, 5 predicted proteins | sample MGYA00242131_ERZ509054 | MGnify/ENA primary metagenome ERZ509054 (study PRJEB26280, sample SAMEA2338749) | human gut metagenome | biome: human gut; feature: human-associated habitat; material: faeces... | reverse complement strand
TACAAAATCACGATCCTCGCTATTGATTACTCCATCACCGTTCAAGTCCTTAAAGCGGATATCGCCAGGTTTAGCGTTCGGTTGCAACAGCTCGCCCTTATCATTCTTATAGTTTTGGATCTCTGCGTCGTTTTGAAACAAGCCATCTGCCTCATACACGAAGAAAGAGCCGATCGGTTGTCCTACCGCCGAACGAGAGGTCTCTTGGTCAAAGTTTCGTCCATGAAGTTCGCTGCTGGAAAGACCAATATAATCCACGCCATTCAGCTCTGTCATCTTATTCTTGATGATAGAGAAATTATATGCTACAGAGAAGCCAAAATCTTGATTGATCTGTTTCTGATAATTCACCTCCATCTCAAAACCCTTGTTATTCATCTTTCCGACGTTATCCCAAACCGTCATGTTCGTTCCTCCGATCGAAGCTGGTAAGGCTCTACGCCACAACAAATCCTTGGTGTCCTTATTAAAGAAGTCCAATGTCAAATTCAAGTCACCGCTTAAAAAACCTAAGTCCAAGCCAACATTGGTTTGAGTGGTCGTCTCCCACTTCAAATTAGCGTTACCATTACGAGTCTGCACAAATCCTAAATCCACAGAGCTTTGACTTCCATCAATCGGATAATTCGAGGTAGATGAACTACTCTTATAGGAATCGATCGTTGCGTAAGAAGGAACATCTGAGTTACCATTTTGTCCCCAACCGACACGAAGCTTCAAGTTATTGATAGCCTCCACATCAAAGAATGGCTCATTACTGATACGCCATCCCACCGAAGCGGCCGGGAAGTTACCCCACTTATTATTCCCCAAACGGGAAGATCCATCCCGACGCAAAGTGAAAGCGACCAAATAACGATCGTGATAATTGTAATCGATCTTGCCGAAATAAGAGACCATGCTATACTCCGTGGCAGACCCTGAGTTCTTTTGGGTTCCTACATCGCCCGCATCCAAGAAATGGAAGTTAGGATCATCCGAAGGGAAACCATCTCTCGAAGCCGTAAAATACTCATACCGGTTTCTCAACGACTCCAGACCCAACAATGCATTGATCGTATGATCGCCAAATGTCTTGGTATAGTTCAAGGTATTCGTAAACACCCAGTTGAAGTTCCATGCATTCCGGTTAGACAAACCACTTAATTTCTCAGAAGCGTTGATCTCATCATATTTAGGGCTAAAAGAACGTCTGTATAGATTATTATAGTCTGCACCAAAAGAAGTCTTGAACATAAATCCGTCAAACAAGTGCAGCTCTGCGTACAAATTACCCACCAAGCGGCTCTTCTTATCCTTGTTATCCTTATTTCTATGCAACTTTCCCATCGGGTTAGGAATATCCGAAAAGACATTTCCCGCATATTCATCCTCCAAGTTCTTCACCGGTGTGATCGACTGGAACTTATAGGCCTCATACAAAGTTCCTCCCAACGCCGCATTATTGGAGACACTAGTACCCCAAGAATGAGAAAGAGAAATATTCTCCCCGATACGAAGATGGTCATCGAACAATTTATACTCGGAATTAAAGCGACCGCTCACACGCTTGAAATCGCTTAACTTCACCAATCCCTGCTGATCATAATACCCCAAAGAAAACAATTGATTGGATTTCTTATCGGCTTTCGTGAAGGAAAGGTTATAGGATTGAACGATAGCGGCACGCAAAATCTCATCTACCCAATCCACGTCATCAGAAGGAATCTTATGATCTTTATCCAGATATTCGGGCACAACCGCTTGATCACCGTTTCCATAAACATCGTGTGAAGGTGTCTTTCCGTCGTTTTTCATCGCTTGCCACAACATATCGCCAAATTGCTGCGCATTCAACATCTTCAATTGTTTAGCCGCTTTTTGTACACCAAAGTACGCATCTAAATTCACATTGAATTGTCCTTCTTTTCCCTTTTTCGTATTAATGATAACAACACCATTGGCGGCACGCGCTCCATAAATAGAAGCAGAGGAAGCATCTTTCAATACTTGCATGGACTCTATATCATTCGGATTCAAGAAATTGATTCCCCCATCCACGGGAATACCGTCAATGATATAAAGAGGGTCATTGTTACGAATCGTACTATAACCACGGATACGGACAGCGACACCACCACCCGGCATATTATCCGGCATCACGTTCACGCCAGATAATTTACCTTGCATCATTTGGTCTACGCTGGATACCGGTGTATCTTTCAAGTCATCGATCTTCAAGACCGAAACCGCACCCGTCAAGTCCTTTTTACGAGAAACGCCATAACCTACCACTACAACCTCGTCCAAGTTTTGCGAATCCTCTTTCAAAGATATCGTCAGATCCGTCTTCGAGCCCGGAGTCAGCTCCATAGACAAATAACCGATATAAGAAACGACCAGTACCGCATTATCAGGTACTTCCAACGTGAAACGACCATCAATATCCGTGATTGTACCAATAGAGGTTCCTTTCACCAAGACATTCGCACCAATGATCGGTTCTTGACTCGAATCCAATACGACACCCTGTACCTTACGGCCTTGTTGCTGTACGACAGGAGCGGACTCCACCTTACGCGACAAAATGATTTGCCTATCCACAATCTTGTATTCGACCCCCATATTGTCGAAAACCTGTGACAAGACCACATTTATATCCTTATTGCTAGCATTCAAACTGATAAGACGGTTCGTGTCTAGGACATGATTGGAATACAAGAAAGAATAACCAGTCTCCTGTTCGATCCGATCAATCGCTTGTTCTACCGTTGCGTTCTTCAGCGACAAGGAAAGTGTCATTCCTTGCGAAGAAGATGTTCCCGCATATAGCTGGAAAGCTGTCAAAAATGTAAATGCCGTACTAAGTTTCAGTATACGGCCCGAATTAGGTAAACACCGCGCAAGATTTCTCTTACGTAAATGAAATGTGCTCATGAGCATACAGATTTAATGATTACACAATATATTAGTATAGATTTCCAATTATCTTTGATAAACATCGATCCTCCGGCGAACAAACGAGGAATCCAGACGTTGCGAAGGCTCTCGTGATGTCCATTCGATAGGAGCAGTCTGTTTCAAATAATCCAAGATCTGTTCCAAAGTCTCCGTAGTGAAGGTCGCCCGATATTTATACTCCGCATTCCCGCTCTTATGCAATACGATCTCCACGTTATATCGTTTCTCCAATCGTTTCAACACCTTATCCAAAGAAGTATTCCGGAAAACTATCCGTCCTCCTTTCCAATCCATTTTCTCCTCCAGGTTGGCCGCAGAAACACTGAAAGTACCGCTCTCCTTATCCAATACCGCCTGTTTGTTCGGCTCCAATCGGATACGTTCATCATTCCGGATCACGTCAATCTTTCCTTTTTCCAACACGGCCTCTATAAAAGGTTCGTCAGCATAGGCATTGACATTAAATTTTGTTCCATAGGCCACCACCCGTAAACCTTCGGAAGTTGATACACAAAAGGGATGTTCCGGATCGGCCTCCACCTCGAAATATCCTTCGCCGGAAAGTAACACCTTGCGCTCTTTCTCCTCGAACACCGACGGATAGGTCAATTTACTACCCGAGTTCAACCATACGACAGACTGGTCTGGCAACACAAACCGAGTAATCGTTCCGGGCAGGGAGTTAACCTCAGCATAAACGACAGGCTGGGACTTCTCGTCATATCTTGTGGCATAATACAAATAGGAGAAAAGTAACGAAGAAAATAACAACGGAAGCACCAATATAACTGCCGCACGAGTAAAAAGCAGCGACAAAGTTCGTCTGACAGCTTGCCGCCCTACCCGACGTTCCATTCGTAGCCATGCCTTTTGCACGTCAATCGACCGATACTCTAATATGTCCTCAGACAAGGCTTTAATTTCCTCTACCTGACGTGACACACTTTTATGTTCTACCTTTCTTTCCATATATTTTCTTCCTTTACTTATAGAGACACACTCTAAAGAAAAACACGACAGCGAAAATGAGTTTTTTTTATTTTTGTTCTCTTCAAAAATATATACCTTTGCCCCATCATGGAAAGAAATCATACCAAGGCTATTAATGTCGATTTACTTTTAGAACAAATTACGACTGAAGATAATAGGCTCGCCTTCCACCGCTTATTCGAGTTATATTATCCGGCACTTTGTATGTACGCCAAACGCTTTATCACAGATAAGGAAACAAGAGAAGATATCGTGCAGGACGTGTTTTTCGCTATTTGGGAAAATCGCAGCCGTATCTCAGTAAAGACCTCCGCACGTAGCTATCTCGTCACTTGCGCCAGAAATCACTGCTTAAATTATCTGCAACGCAACCATGAAAGATATTACGAATCGCTCATCCAAGAACAAATCCCGATCTATGCGGAAAGTAGTGAGGAACTCTACACATGGGAAGAACTGCAAACGTTATTAAGACAAGCCCTTGACAAGCTACCGGAGAACTATCGGCTCGCATTCGAGAAGAATCGTTTCGAGAATAAGAGCTATGGAGAAATCGCAGAGGAAATGCAAATATCCATACGAACCGTGGAAAGCTACAAGAACAAGGCAACAGAACTTCTAAAGACAGAGCTAAAAGATTACCTACCTCTATTTATCGGCTGGCTTTTTTAACAGGAAGGGGTTCCCCCCTCCCCTTCATAGTCGTTTATCGTTGGTCCAACCAAATCTTTACCCCCTCAAGTAAAAGCTGGTTCTCATCAGACTTCTGGGTGGAGAGCCGTAGATAAGTCTCATCCAAGCCCCGGAAATTCGAAGCGTCACGGATCAAGATTCCGTAATTATCTAAAAGGAATTGCTTTAAATCAGCGGCTGTACCCTTCTTCAAACGGACAAGGAAGAAAGTCGTAGAGGTCGGGATTACCTCCAAGCCATCCAATTTACTTAATTGGTAAATAAAATCCGCGGTCTCACGCTGCCATTTACGGATCGGCAACGTAAATTGCGCCGGATGGATCAAGATATATTTACTTGCCTCGATAGCGATAGCATTTACCGACCAAGGTATGATATACTTGTTCACTTTCTCCGCGATCTCCGGAGAAGCGACCAGATAACCGATACGCAAGCCGGGGATATTATAAGCCTTCGAGATAGACTGGACAAGGATTAAGTTCTTATGCGTTTTCACGTCACTCGGCTTTAGCATGTCTTCCGTCGTAAAAGCCACGTATGCCTGATCAATAATGAAGGTAGTCTGCGGATTCGCTGAGATCAAACGGAGAAGCTCCGTACGATGGATCAGCTTTCCATCCGGATTATTCGGATTACAAATCCAACAGAAATCCTGTCCCTCCAAGGATAACTCTGATAAATCGTCCGATGTCGGGAAGAAAGAGATCTCATGCTCATGCAAACGGCAAGCGTCCTCATATTCAGAGAAAGAAGGAATAGCGATCATGGATTTCGCACCTCGCCAAGCTTGCGCTAACAAATAAAAAGCGGTGATCGAACCATTCGTCACTACGATATTCTCCTCCTTGATCTCATACCGGCGGGCCAACAATCTTTTCAAGGTAGCGGCATCCGGCTCCGGATAACGAGTCAGCTTATCAAAATGCTCGATCAAATGTTCCTTCAGTTTATCTAAATTAGCTCCGTGCCACACATTCGAGCTAAAGTTTATCTTTACCTCGTTCTTTGCGTTATAAAAATCATCACCGTGTCCGTATAACATATACCTGCTTTTTAATTAATACCTTATCTGTTAAAACTGTCACAAAATTACGAATCTTTTTGGCTTTTCCTATCAATCGCCTTATAGATCGCATCCTGTATGCGAGTACGTATATCAAGCGATCCCAGTTTATTATTTGCCCGGCTAGGATTCACCCGGTTACTCAAAAATATATAAATAAGCTGGTTATCCGGATCTATCCAAAAACAAGTACCCGTAAATCCTGTATGTCCATAGACCGAGGCGGGAGCCAAAGCCCCACAAGGCGAGGCTTTCGGATTACCAATCACCGGCTTATCAAATCCTAGCCCTCTACGGCAAGTCGGGCTCTTGCTTTGTGTAAACAAACGGCTGGTTTCCAAAGAAAGATAGCGCTCGCCGCCATAAGTCCCTTGGTTTAGCATCAATTGGAGCACCTTCGCCAAATCATTCGCATTCGAAAATAATCCGGCGTTTCCAGAAACACCCCCTTGAAAAGCGGCCGCCTCATCATGCACATATCCGCGAAGCAATTGACGGCGGACAAATCCATCTTGCTCTGTAGGTACAATTTGCAAGGTATCCATTCGCTTCAACGGATTATAAGTGGTATGCCAAGCCCCTAACCCGCTGTAGAAATCATCCCGAAGAAACTGGTCCATCGGAGATTTCATCAGATTTTCCACCATCATTTTCAGCATAATGAAATTCACGCAACTATATACGTACCTACCTCTCGTACCCAAACGGGATTTCTTGATATCTTGAAAGATCGTATCTTTAAAGGAATCACTCACATAGAAATTACGGGCTACCTCAGTCGTAAATCCGGGTTTCCGGGTATCCGAAACTACATCTGGAAGATATTTAAAATCATTCCGGACATACGTTTTAGCGTCAAAACGAACCGGATGCGTAGCGTTCTTCGCCGAACTATATAAACTGCCTTTATAACTATCCTTATCAATGGCATCCAGATAGAAATTAATAGTTGGAGTCACTCCCGATTGATGGTACAGTAACTCTTTTATCGATAAATCCTTTTTATTAGACTCCTTCAACTCCGGTATAAAATCGGAGATCTTATTGTTCAAGGTGAATTTCTTCTCATCATACGCTTTCATGACCGCCAATAAAGTTCCCGCCGCCTTCGACGCCGAGGCCAAGTCATAGACCGATGACTCCGTGACCGGCTGCCTACTTTCGTAATCAAAATAACCGAACGATTTATTATAGATAATCACGCCGTCCTTCGCCACCAGCACTTGGCATCCAGGATAAGCCTTCTCATCCAATCCCGCTTTAACGATCGACTCAATTACATCCAGACGGTCCGGATTCGCTCCCACCTCTTCCGGCTGGTGATATCCCAAACGAGTCTTTTCCGTAAAAATACCAGTACCCGCATAATACAATCCCGGAATCGAAACCGGAAGTTTCCCTTTCGCCGCAATACCACCGAATATCACTTGGGCCGCATATTCCTGCGCTAAGGGAGTGCCCTCGTAAGCCAACACGACCGCCTTCGCCTTCTCGATCGACTTCTTATATTCCTTACAAGCATATGGTAAGGTAAAGAAAGCATAGACCAACTCTTTCTTCGCGGCCAACTGCCTCAACGCTAAACTCTCGGGAATGCGAATCGTATGTACGCCACAAATGATCACGTCGTATTTTTGCAATTTATTATAAACCTGCTGGACTTGGGCAGCCGTAGAACGCCGTCCGATGCTAAAGCAAGCGATCGAATCATATTCACCCAGCATTTTCTGGAATTCATTACCAACCCCGTCTCCAATCGAGAGCGCCGCGATCTTTTTCTTATTCAACTGTTTAAGAGGTAAGATCGTATCCTCATTCTTCAAAACGGTAATAGCCTCCGAATTCAACTTCGCCGCCATCCATGCCGCATGCGGAGAGTTCAAACGTTTCGATAAGCCTTTTGTTTCGACCGGCTTATAGGCATTCAATCCAGCGATATATTTGTACCTTAATATTTTCAAGCACTTGGCCTCGATCGCTTCCAGATCCAATACCCCTTCCTCGATAGCCTCTTTCACGGCCGTAAAATCATTGATTGGAGCGGCCGGAGCGAGCAAGATATCATTCCCCGCAAGCAAAGCCTTCACCGAAGGATTATCCGTTTTCTTTGTGGAAGCTCCTTTCATCGCTAAAGCATCCGTAAAGCACAGACCTTGAAAACCGAGTTCTTTCTGTAATAGATCCGTCACTACCGCCTTAGAGAAAGAAGCCGGCTTATGACTTTTGTCCAATGCCGGAACATAAAGATGTCCCGTCATTATCCCGGCGAACCCATCATATATATAACGTTTAAAAGGAAGAAGTTCCACGCTATCCAAGCGGGCCCGGTTATGGCGCACGACGGGTAATGTCTCGTGCGAGTCCTCAGAAGTATCTCCATGTCCGGGGAAATGTTTGCAGACAAGATGCCCGTACTTTCCAATCCTCTTGCGTAAGCAATACCTTTCTCCGACACAGCCTCCGGATTCTCGCCAAACGAACGCAGGCCGATCACGGGATTATCCACATTGCTATTCACGTCCATATCCGGAGCGAAATTTATATGAATTCCCATTTCCCGGCACTGCCGTCCCACCTCTTTTCCATATTCCTCGATCAAGGCATTGTCCTCGATAGCGCCTAGCATCATATTTTTCGGGAAACGGGTGGTTCCGCTTAATCGCATGGAAAGTCCCCACTCCCCATCCAAAGAGACCAACATCGGAATCCGGGAAGCCTTTTGCAAACGATTGGTCACCTCCGCCTGCGTCACCGGATCCCCTTTATGGAACAAGATACCCCCGATCTTGATCTCGTTCACGTAACGCATGAGCCGTTGCATATTCCGGTTATCGGATTTAGGATTCGCTATAACCATAAATAACTGCCCGATCCGTTCATCATAACTCATAGCGTCAAACACGGAATCAACCCAATGATTCATCTTTTCCTGATCCACCTCACGATAAAGGTTCGGGACTGTTTGCGCCCCACTCGATAAAAGGGAAATACAACACAAAAGCAAGATACCAATCTGTCTCATCACAACATTATCATTATTACTCTCCAAAAATAAGAAAATATCGCAATAGTAACGTGAATTGTGATAGGGGTTTTTACTATCTTTCCTGTCTCGTAATAAAAAATGAAGTACTTCATGAAGCTAATACTACTCATAATCTTGATTATCTTCGGCTTTCAATCAAGCGCTTGGGGACAAGAGCCGACTCTCAGTATCGAGGCTAAACAAGAGCCGATCCAAGAAATCATGAAAAAAATAGAGCATCAAACAGGCATGACATTCTCCTACGATCCTTCTATTCTCAAAGGCATTTCCCTGATTACATTCAAATCTGATAACCAATCCATATCGGAATGCCTTACCCGGCTATTCCAAAAGCTCCCTCTGTCTTATCAGATAAACGGTACCCACATCATCTTGAAGAAACGCCCCCGCTCAGTAACCATCAGCGGATTTGTACGGGATAAAGCGACTACGGAGTATCTAATCGGGGCTTCCGTTTATGACTCTCGCACACAAAGGGGCACGGCTACCAATAACCACGGTTTCTTCAGTCTAACCTTACCGGTCGGGGCAGTCCGTTTGGAGACTTCCTACATCGGATACGGACGTTTCTCACATACATTCCAACCGCTCGAACGGGATACCGTGATGGAAATTCTGCTGGAAAGCGGTGAAGCATTGGCCGAAGTTGTCGTTACCGGTAGTAATGACACACAAAACCCGATACAAGCCCCTCAGATGGGAACGATTAAAATAACCCGGAAGATGATCAAGACCATCCCGACCTTATTCGGTGAGGCCGATGTGATCAAAGCCCTGCAAACCCAACCCGGCGTATCAGCCGGAACGGAAGGATTAGCCGGGATGTATGTCCGTGGGGGGAATGGAGACGAGAACCTGTATATGATAGACGGAATCCAACTGTATCAGGTCAATCATCTCGGAGGACTTTTCTCCGCTTTCAACGCCGAGGCTTTGAAAGATGTGGATTTTTATAAATCCGCTTTCCCCGCCCGCTATGGGGGAAGGCTTTCCAGCGTAGTGGATGTGCATACTAAAGATGGCAATATGAAAGAGTACCATGGTAGCGCCATGCTGGGATTGACCTCCGGTAACTTAAATTTCGAAGGGCCGATCATTAAAAACCGGACTTCGTTCAACGCCTCCTTCCGTCGCTCTTGGCTGGATGGCTTGTCCGCACCGGGTGTGGCGATCTACAATAAAATTCAGAAAAAGAATGGGGAGAAATTCAGCGCACGCTATGCTTTTACCGATCTGAACCTAAAAGTAAACCACCATATCAATGACCGGAGCCAAGCTTACGTTAATTTCTATTTCGGACAGGATTTCCTAAAAGGAGGAAGTTCCGAGTTCTCCGTAGGTGATGATATAACCCCTTTCGAGAACAAGGACTTTGGAAAGATGCGCTGGGGTAACATCGCATTATCTTCCGGCTGGTCGCATGTGTTTAACAACAAGATGTTCGGTACCGTCACCTTGGCTTATTCCCATTATCAATCCAAACTAAAACAAGAGACTTCACAATACTACGGAACCGAGGGTGACAAAGATTATTCTTCACGTTTTATCGAGACCTCAACCCGAAACGGTATCAATGATTTCGGAGTCCATGCGAACTTCGACTATATTCCTACCCCGGCACATCATATCCGTTATGGCACCGACTATCTTTATCATCGTTTCAGCCCGGAATATATCGAGGAAAAGACCTCCGAGAATTTGTCTCCGACCAAACGAACTACCGGAGACGAGCGCCTTTCAGCGAATGAGTTGGCTGTTTTCGCCGAAGATGACTGGGCGATATCTTCCATTGTCCGGGTTAACGCCGGATTACGCCTGAACATGTATAATATACAAAAGAAGACATATGTCTCCTTAGACCCTCGTTTATCCGTACGCTTTCTGCTCACGAGGAATCTAAGCCTTAAGACCTCATACGCCCGGATGAATCAATACGTACATCAGATCAGCGAAAGTTATATGAGTCTCCCTACCGATATGTGGATGCCGGTCAGCAAGAAGCTGAAGCCATTGGAGAGTGATCAAGTATCCGTCGGCGCTTATTACAATTTACACAAAGACTATTCCTTCTCGGTGGAAGGTTATCATAAATGGATGAATCACCTACTGGATTATAAAGATGGTTACAACTTCTTACCCTCGTTCGTCGGTTGGGAGGAGAAACTGGCCGCCGGTAAGGGGTGGGCCTACGGAGCGGAGTTTATCGCCCGGAAAGAGACGGGGCGTATAACAGGATGGATCGGATACGGACTAATGTGGAGCGACCGGCAGTTCGACGAGATTAATAATGGCAAACGTTTCCCCGCGAAATACGATAACCGCCATAAGCTGAATATCGTCGCAAACTGGAAGATCAACGAGAAATTGGAACTGACCGGAAGCTGGACTTTCATGACCGGAAACCGGGTTACGGTGGCATTCGAGAATTACGAGGATTTGGGCCTC
>ENA-OROU01003033-OROU01003033.1-human-gut-metagenome-genome-assembly--contig:-NODE-3033-length-11233-cov-2.661299_pt1 | contig 11233 bp, 9 predicted proteins | sample MGYA00242131_ERZ509054 | MGnify/ENA primary metagenome ERZ509054 (study PRJEB26280, sample SAMEA2338749) | human gut metagenome | biome: human gut; feature: human-associated habitat; material: faeces... | reverse complement strand
TCAGGGCCATGTGGAGACCCTCTGGAAGCTTTTGAGATATTATCAGATTCCGGTCTTTCTCTTTGTGAACAAGATGGATCAGGAAGGGACGGACCGGGAAAAACTCCTCTCGGAGCTCAAGAAACGGCTGGATGGAAACTGTGTGGATTTCAATCAGGAAGAGACGGATTATGCGGCTTTCGCGGAAGAGGCGGCCATGAGCGATGAAAAGCTTCTGGAAGAATACCTGGAGAGCGGAAGCGTGGATCGTAAGCTTTTGAAAAAAGCCATCGCCGATCGTAAGCTTTTCCCCTGCTTTTTCGGCTCCGCCCTTAAAATTCAGGGGGTGGAGGAGCTCTTAAAGGGCCTTGAAACCTATGCGAGCACCAGTCCTTACCGGAAAAATTTTTCTGCCAGGGTTTATAAGATCAGCCGCGACGAGGCCGGAAACCGTTTGACGCATCTCAAAGTGACGGGCGGTGTCCTGAAGGTGAAAATGCCGCTGACCAACCGGCGGGAAGGCCTGGAGGAGAGCGAGATCTGGGAGGAAAAAGCGGACCAGATCCGGCTCTACTCCGGAGCAGGCTATCAGGCCGTAAACGAGGCCGGGCCGGGAAGCATCTGCGCCGTCACAGGCTTAAGCAGAACCTTTGCCGGGGAAGGTCTGGGCGAGGAGGCGGAAGGAAATCTTCCGATTCTGGAGCCGGTGCTGACCTACCGCATTGAACTTCCGGAGGGGACGAACGTTCATGAGACCTTTTTAAAGCTTCTCAAGCTGGAGGAGGAGATCCCTGAGCTTCACATTGTCTGGAATGAACGACTCGGCGAGATTCATGCCCAGGTTATGGGAGAGGTGCAGATCGAGATCCTGAAAAGTCTGATTCGGGACCGCTTCCGGCTGGATGTGGAGTTTGGCGACGGAAACATTGTCTACAAGGAGACGATTCTGGAACCTGTGGAGGGCGTAGGCCATTTCGAGCCTCTGCGCCATTACGCCGAGGTGCATCTTCTCCTGGAACCGGCGGAGCGGGGCAGCGGCCTGAGCTTCGATACGGTCTGCAGCGAGGATGTGCTGGACCGGAACTGGCAGCGGCTGATTCTCACCCATCTGGAAGAGAAAAAGCACCTGGGCGTACTCACAGGTTCCGAGATTACGGATATGAAGATCACGCTTCTGACCGGCCGGGCCCATATCAAGCACACCGAGGGCGGCGATTTCCGGCAGGCGACCTACCGGGCCGTACGCCAGGGCCTTCGGAAGGCAAAGAGCATCCTTCTGGAGCCGGTGTATGAGTACCGGCTGGAGGTACCGGCTGACCTGGTGGGCCGGGCCATGGCGGATATCCAGCGCATGAACGGCAAATTTTCCGGGCCGGAGCTGGAGGGAGAGATGGCAGTTCTCACCGGAACCGCGCCGGTTTCCGCGATGCGGGGCTACCCGAGGGAAGTGACAGCCTACAGCCGCGGCAGAGGCAGGATTTCCGTGGCTCTTTCCGGCTATGAGTCCTGCCACAACGGCGAGGAGATCGCGGCTCTTTCCGGCTACGACCCCGACGGAGATATGGAAAATCCCACCGGTTCCGTTTTCTGCGCCCACGGAGCCGGCTTCGTGGTGGACTGGGACCAGGTGGAGGATTATATGCACCTTGAGAGCGCCTGGGGAAACGGCGGAGAGAAAACGGAACCCGAGGGCCTGCCCGTGACGGAGAGCATCCGAAGACAGCGGGCGGCGGAGGCCGAAACCTATGCCTCCGAGGAAGAGCTGAAGGCGATTTTCGAGCGGACCTACGGGCCGGTGAAAAAGGAGAGAGGGAGCTTTGAAAAAAGAGTCCGCCGCTCTTCCTCCGATAGTGTCTCTGCCTACCGACCGATAAAGAAAGAGATGCCTCAGGAGCAGTATCTTCTGGTGGATGGCTACAACATCATTTTCTCCTGGGAGGATTTAAACGAGCTCTCCAGGGTGAACATGGAAGGGGCCAGAAGCAAGCTGGCGGATCTTCTCTGCAACTATCAGGGATACCGGAAATGCCATGTGATCCTGGTTTTTGACGCCTACAAGGTGGAAGGAAACCACGGGGAAGTCGTGAAATATCACAACATTCACATCGTTTATACGAAAGAGGCGGAGACCGCCGACCAGTACATTGAGAAGACAGTCCACGCCATCGGCCGGAAATACGGGGTGACGGTGGCGACCTCCGACGGTCTGGAGCAGGTTATCATCCTGGGACAGGGAGCAAGACGCCTCTCGGCCAGAGGTTTACGGGAAGAGATCGAGGCTGCCAGCACCGAGATCCGCGGCGACTACCTGAACCGGCAGGGGCCGACGAAAAATCTCCTGATTCATCAGCTTCCCGGGGAAATGGCGGAGCTTATGGAGGATGTGCGTCTGGGCCGGCGTACTATGGAGGACGGAAAGAAAAAGGGGAGTAAATAACTTAAGAAGGGACGAATAATGGACGATACACTGATTTACCGCAAGATAGAACTGGAAGAGCTGAATCTGGATCTCTTCCGGAAATTTGAGCGCCGGCAGAACGTGGCCCGGCAGCTTCAGAAACAGGGGGATGCCTGGGTGGAAAAGCCGGTCTCTCTGGTGGAGGAATGGTCAAGAGAAGACTATGAATTTCTGCTGACCTGCCTTCAGAATACGATTCAGGAGGGCGGCGTGGTCTTCGGAGCCTTTGAAGGAAACGCTGTAAAAGGCTTTGCCTCGATCTCCGGAAAGCCCTTCGGCTACGCCGGAACCTACCGGGATCTCACAAGCCTTCATGTCTCAAGAGAGCTTCGGGGCCGGGGAATCGGCACCCGCCTCTTCCATCTGGCCGCCGGCTGGGCTCTGGCCATGGGCGGACAGAAACTCTACATCGCCGCCAATCCGGCCATCGAAAGCCAGCTCTTTTACCGGGCTTTGGGCTGCACCGACGCCATGGAGCTCAACGAGGAGCATGTGAAAAACGGGCCGACGGACCGGCAGATGGAGTATGTGCTGTAAAAAAACTCCTCGACAGTCTCTTTTTCTTTGTGATATAAAGAATGCAATTCATTTCGGAGTAAAGAGGCTGTGATAAGAAAGAGTAGCAGGAAGGATGCCAGACAGAAAGCTGTCGGCTGATGAGAGGCGCGTGGATAGTTCCTGTGAATACGTTTTTGAACTTCACACCAAAAGAGAGGTTCTCGAGTAGGCTGTGACGGAGATCCCACCGGAAAAAGCAAGGGCCTGATCCAGAGCAGAAATGAATTTTTGCGGTTGTTAAAACAGGGCGGCGTACAGCTGGACGGCGAGAAGATCGGCATGGAGGCCCTCGAACAGGAAGTGGCAGCGGGAAGCGTGCTTAAGATTGGAAAAAAGAAATTTTTAAGGTTTGTGAAAGCTTAACTGGAAAAAACTTGCAGAGTATGATAACATAAACCAGAATGTGTCCCGATTTGGGGCATAAATAAAAAAAGAAAATTTGGACAGACTGTTCCAATAGAAAAGCCTGTGGGCGGAAGATAAGAGAGGAGCAACAGAAGATGAAGATCGTACCGGCAAGCATAGAGATCATCAGCACAGAACCTTACGAGGAGATGTTAAAAAGAGTAGAGAGGGCAGGCCGTGTCTGCTACAAGAGCGAGGGCAGCATCGAGGATGGTTCCGCAGAGCGTTTTATCCGAAACATCCTGAAAAGAGGCCACGAATCCGTGATCGAGCATGCGGGAATCACCGTGAAAGTGACCTGTGACCGGGGCGTGACTCACGAGATCGTCCGCCATCGTCTGGCCAGCTACAGCCAGGAGAGCACCCGTTACTGCAACTATTCCAAGGATAAATTTGAAAATCAGATTTCCTGCATCGACATTGCCAACGGCTTCTCCTATGACCTGAACAAAGAGGAAGACCGCCAGAAATACCTTCTCTGGCAGGAGGCCATGGAATCCGCAGAAAAATATTACTTCAAAATGCTGGAGCTTGGAGCCCGGGCCGAAGAAGCCAGAAGCATCCTCCCGAACTCCCTGAAGACCGAAATCGTCATGACCATGGACCTTCGTGAGTGGAGACACTTCATCTGTCTCCGCGGTTCCAAAGCCGCCCACCCCCAGATCCGCGAGATCACCCGCATGATCCTCAAAGAATTTCAGGAGAGATATCCGCTGTTCTTTGAAGATCTGACAGCGGAATAAAACATACGGGAGGAACTTATGGAGACACATCACAACAAACGAAGTACCTTTTCAGGAAAGCTGGGATTTGTGTTGTCGGCAGCGGGGGCTTCCGTTGGCCTTGGTAACATCTGGCGCTTTCCTTATCTGGCGGCAAAGTACGGCGGAGGAATCTTTCTCCTGATCTATATCATTCTGGCCCTGACCTTTGGCTATACGATGATCATGGCGGAGACTACGCTGGGCCGCATGACGCGAAAAAGTCCTGTGGGAGCCTATGCTTCCTTTGGAAAATCAAAATGGCTGTCTTTCGGCGGCTGGATCAATGCTATTATTCCGGTGCTGATCGTTCCTTATTATTCCGTTATCGGCGGCTGGGTCATCAAATATCTTTTCAGTTATGTCATCGGCCAGGGGTCGGAGCTTGCAGCGGACGGATATTTTTCAGCCTTTATCTCTGACGGAGTTTCAACAGAGATTTGCTTTGTGATCTTTGCGCTGCTGACGGTGGGAATCATTTATGCAGGCGTCCGGAACGGTGTGGAGCGTGTATCTAAATTCATGATGCCGATTCTGGTGGTACTTTCCGTGATTATTGCTGTTTATTCCGTGACGAGACCGGGAGCTCTGGAAGGCGTAAAATATTTCCTGATCCCAAATGTGGAAAACTTTTCCTGGATGACGGTAGTGACAGCCATGGGCCAGATGTTCTATTCTCTGTCCATCGCTATGGGAATCCTGATAACGTTTGGATCTTATATGAAAAAAGATATTTCCATCGAAGGTTCTACCAGGAACGTGGAGATCTTTGATACGGCCATTGCCATTATGGCGGGGCTTATGATCATTCCGGCAGTTTTCGCTTTTTCCGGTGGGGATGCGGAAAGCCTGCAGGCGGGACCGGCGCTGATGTTTATTACGATTCCGAAAGTCTTTGCCAGCATGGGATTTGGTAACTTTGTAGGAATCCTGTTTTTCCTGCTGGTTCTCTGTGCGGCGCTCACAAGCTCCATTGCCCTGACAGAGAGTGCAGTTTCCACCTTCCAGGACGAGCTTGGCTGGAGCCGAAAAAAAGCCGCCCTCATCGTAGGCGTGATCATGATAGCTTTGGGAACTCTTTCTTGTCTGGGCTACGGCCCGCTGGCTGGAGTGCAGATCCTGAAGATGCAGTTTCTGGATTTCTTTGATTTCCTGACCAATTCCGTGATGATGCCCATCGCCGCCATTGCTACCTGCCTTCTGATCTCAAAAGTAGTGGGTACGAAAAAGATCGAGGAAGAAGTGCTTCTTGAAAACGGTACCTTCCGCAGAAAAAGAATCTTCAATTTTATGATCCGCTACCTTTGCCCCATTTTTGCAGCGATCATTCTGATCAGCTCTGTGGCGAATGCGTTTGGATGGATTTCCATGTAAAAAAAGACTCCCATAAAGACCATACAAAAAGCTGGTTTTTATGGGAGTTTTTTGTGTCAGAGAATTATTTCAGTTTAAATTTCAGGTACACCGGATCATGGTCCGAGTAAGAATAGCCGGAATTGATGTTTTCGTAGGAGAGGCATTCCAGGTTATCGGAGATGATGAAGCCGTCCAGGGTGACGGTGTAGGTCACGCCGGGAACGTATTCCATATCTGCGTTTCGGGCGCTGTCCCAGAGGGCATCTTTTTCTTCCTCGGAGAGAAGGTCCAGGCAGAAAGTGAAGTGTTCCGGAAGGTCTTCCCGGGGGAAGGGATAAGCCCAGGATTCGTGCCCTGTGGAATCATCCTGAGGTCATGGTTGAAGTCACCGCCGCAGAGGACGTAATTTCCAGCCCCGTATTCTGCCTCCATGTCGTTGCAGAGCATGCTGATCTGGCCTTCCCGGATGGCGTCGCTGTTTCCGTAGGCGGACATATGAAGTTCAAAAATTACCAGTTCTTTGCCGTTTTCCACCGGGATCCGGGAGATGCTGTAGCAGCGGTCCAGGTCGAAAAATTTGGTAAAAGAAGTGGAGACCGGGAAGCTTCTCCGCAGGGCGGAAGTGACCGGATATCTGGAAAACAATGCCAGACCCGATCGGCTGCGGCCATGAGGCTGCGTAAACGGATAAAAAAGGAAAGCCGAGTCATAATTTTGGGCAAAGACCGAATCGTATTCCGGGAAGCTTTCTTTCAAAAGTTCATACTCATTTACATGATAACTCCGGGTCGAATTGAGGTCCACCTCCTGGATCAGAGCAAAATCCGGATCATAAGAAGCCGCCAGTTTCCCGGCACCACTCACCGTCTCCAGCACGCTTTCCTTACTTTTTGCCCAGGAAGATTTACCTCCATCCATAAAGAAACTGAAGTCCGGCGTATAGGCTCCAAACCCGATATTATAAGTCAGCGCCGAATACTCCGTCCCTGTTTTTAATGTTTCATCCACATTCCCCTCTGCCGGTTTTTCCACCTCCAGCTCCAGATTGTCTTCTATCCGATGATAACTCTCAAAAAGATACCCAATATAAACAACCAAAACCAGAACCAAAATCCCTGCAGCCCCTAAAAAAATCCGCAATATTGTCCATCCAATTCCGCGTTTTTTGTGTTCTTTCTTTTTCTTATGCATTCAATCACTCCTATTTTTTGTAGAAAATTTGTTACCGGACGCACGGCACTCTGGAGGCGTTCAGACCTTCGGTTGCGGCAGAGAGAAATACCTCCACAGGCGGTCTGCCCGCCCCCTCAATATAATTTTTTAACCGCGATACCGGTTAAAGCATGCGAAGATCTCCTGCTTCCGCGGCATCGCCAAGCCACACCTTACGCAATCCCCACCGACTACGGCCTCCAGCCCGCCGTTGGAAATCTCTTTTTCCAACATTTCCACGATTTCCGAAATCCTTTTACTTCCATTTATATGCTCCATCGTGTACCTGAGCATGGCAGCCAGTGCTGCCGTCTGCTCCACATCCACAATCTGCTCCACATACCGCAGATCCAGCGCCTCTTTTCCAACCTGAAAGCCATCTTTCCCTCTCACCCGGGTTTTAATCCTATCATTTTCCCCTGCTTTTTTAAAGAACAGCTCCCTTTTAAATTCCGGCATCACGAAATCCGGCACATCCGTCTTTTTTAACGGATATTCTTCCAGCATGGCCTTCACCTTCTCTGTGATATTCATCGGCCGGTACGCATCCATCTGAATTACCGTATCCGCGATATGAAAGAACGCCCCGGAGCTTCCGGCCACGAGCACCGTGGAAATTCCACATTTCTCATAGAGATCCCTTGCCCGTTCCAGAAACGGAGTGATTGGCTCTTTTTCCCGGTGAATCACACTCTGCATAAAGCTGTCCCGCACCATGAAATTGGTAGCAGAGGTATCCTCATCCAGAAGAAAAACCTGACTTCCCGCCTCCATACTCTCCACAATTCCCGCAGCCTGGGAAGTACTTCCGCTGGCATCCGGGGTGGAGAAGCGGTGGGTGTCTTTTTTATTTGGAAGATCATTGATGAAAAGAGAGATATCGACTTCCCGGATCAGCCGTCCGTCCTCGGAGCGGAGTTTCACAGCAGTAGGATCGGTGATCACATATTCGCGGCCGTCCCCGGCGATATGGTTATAAACACCGCGCTCCAGCGCTGAGAGCAGCGTCGATTTTCCATGATAACCGCCACCCACAATAAGTGTGATTCCCTTTCGGATTCCCAGGCCGGTGATTTTTCCATGATGGGGAAGCGTAAGCTCCACGCGGAGACTTTCCGGGGAAATGAAGGGAACGCTGCCTTTCATCGGCTTCTGGGAAATGCCGCTCTCCCGGGGGAGAATGGAGCCGTCGGCGACGAAGGCGATAAGACCCAGCCTGGGGAGCTCTTTGCGGATAAAATTCTGATCCTCGGAAAGCTCGATCACCTGCCGGACTTCTTCTGCCTTCAGATTCCGGTAGAAGAAGGACTGGGTCACAGCTTTGGGAAGAAAATCAAAAAATATCTTTTCCAGCTCCGGTGCATTGATGGTCCGGCCGTTGGCGGGAAAGCCTACCTCAAAGCGGGCGATGAATTCTTTTTCCGTGATGGAAAGGGATGTCCGCTTTAAAATTTCCTGGCTGCAGCTGCTGGTGGAGAGAAGGCCGCTCTTTCCGGAGCCTTTTGCCCGGAAATTAAAGCGGGAGATGGCGGCCGAAAACTGCCGCGTGAGAAAATCCGCGAGGGCCGTCCGCTGAAAATCTTCCTTTAAATAAGTATCAGGGAAGCCGGCCCGGTCCCGCCAGATCCGGACACTGATGCTGGAGGGGGAAGCGAACGGGTCACCCTGCACATGGTCGATGGAAAGCCGATAGGTCCGGAAATCGTAAATTCCTTTCAGTCCCTTGTAGGCCGGATAACTTTTTCTATGGATGGAATGAAGGAGCTCCCGGAGCTCTTCTGACTGTTTCATAATGTACCTCCTAAAGTGAATGATACCTGCAAATTGCTACGCTTCAAAGCAGCTCACACAATGTTATCTCCAGTATAGTCAACTTTCCTTTATTCGGCAAGCAGAGATATTCAGATATTTTTAAGGATATTCTTACTATCTCTTTATTGTCAATACACCAACCAGGTGGTAAAATAAACAATCGGACGGGCGGCGACAGCCGTCTGAATGTGTGTGAAAGGAGAGAAACGTCATGTATCATGAGAAACTGACTCAAAAAGACGTGGAGCGTCTTCAGGAAGAGATCGATCACCGGAAGCTTGTGGTGAGAAAGGAAGCCATCGAGGCTGTGAAGGAAGCGAGAGCTCAGGGTGATTTAAGTGAGAACTTTGAATATTACGCAGCGAAAAGGGACAAGAATAAGAACGAGAGCCGGATCCGCTATCTGGAGAGAATGATCAAGAATGCGGAGATCATCACGGACAATTCCAGGGATGACGAGGTGGGCTTAAATAACACGGTCCAGCTTTATATGGAAGAGGACGATGAGACTGAGACCTACAAGCTCGTGACCTCCATCCGCGGCAATTCCCTTTCTGGCAGGATCAGTACGGAATCCCCCTTAGGAAAAGCAATCCTGGGCCATAAGGTAGGCGACCGGGTGGCGGTGAAGGTCAGCGATGACTACACCTATTATGTGGTGATTCGTTCCATTGAAAATACGGAGGATGACGGTTCCGACGCGATCCGTGGATTCTGATTCTAGGAGAAAAACAGTGAAAAAGAGAAAATTGAAAAGTACAAAAAAGGTGGCGGTCTTCCTGCTTTTGATGGCAGTCTGGATGGCGTCCTCCTTTGTCTGGCTGCAAAGCTATTTTGCGGACCTGACCATGGACAAACTGATCTTCCAGATGCGGGTGCCTATGACAGGAACCAATTCCGATATCATCTGGAACTATCTGCTTTACGCGGTGCCGCCCTGTCTCGTTATGGGCCTTCTGCTCTGGCTCCTTCTGAGAAAGCCGGAGCGGATCTTTAAATTCCGCATTTTTACGTTGCTTCGTAAAGGGCTTCTGCCGCTTTCGATTCTTTGTGTGCTGGTCTCAGCCGGCTATGGAATCTGGCGGTTTGACATTCCGGACTATCTCTACGCCCAGACCCATGCGTCAAAGCTCTATGAGAACCATTATGTGGATCCCAACACTGTGGAGCTGACTTTTCCGGAGAAAAAGAGAAACCTCATCTATATTTTCCTGGAATCCTTCGAGCAGACCTTTGCGTCGGCGGAATACGGCGGTTTTCAGGAGGAAAATCTGATTCCGAACCTGACGAAACTCCAGCAGGAAAAAGGAAGCACTTATTTCTCTGAACCCGGCGGGTACGGCATGACGGAGATGGCCAACTGCAGCTGGACCATGGCTTCCATGGTGGCCCAGACCAGCGGCATTCCGCTTTCCATTCCGCTGGCCCACAACGACTACGACATGTACGATACCTTCCTTCCCGGCGTCACGACTCTGGGGCAGATTCTGGAAAAGGAAGGCTATCAGCAGGAACTTCTCATCGGTTCCGAGGCGGCTTTTGCGGGAACCGACCACTATTTTGAACAGCATGGAAACTATGCGATCCGGGATTACGACTACGCCATCGAGAATGGCTGGATTCCGGAAGATTACTATGAATGGTGGGGCTTCGAGGATGAAAAACTCTTTGCCTTTGCAAAAGAAGAGCTGAACCGTCTCTATGAGACAGGAGAACCGTTCAACCTGACGATGGCTACAATGGACACCCATTGCGTGGAGGGCTACACCTGTGAGCTCTGCGAAGATGAGTACGAAAATCCTTATTACAATGTAATTTCCTGCTCCGACCGGCAGCTCTCAGCCTTTGTGGACTGGATCAAGGAACAGCCCTTTGCGGAAAATACGACGGTTGTGCTCTGCGGCGACCATCTGACCATGGATGCGGCCTATTCAGATTCCGTGGATGAAGATTTCCACCGGACAGATTTTAATGTGATCATAAATGCGGCGGCCGAGGCGGAAAATCCCCATGACCGGGTTTTCTGCGCTCTGGATCTGTTTCCGACGACGCTGGCGGCCCTGGGCGTGGAGATCCCCGGCAACCGGCTGGGTCTGGGGGCTAATCTTTTTTCCGATGAGCCCACCCTCTGCGAGTCCATGGGAACGGAAGAATTGGCAGACCAGATCAAGCAGACCAATAACTACTACAACAAACATTTCCTTTATGGAAAAAACAAAGCCTGAAATTCGGATTTCCCCTTGTTTACAAGGGGAAATTTCCGTATAATCAATACGGGGAGTGCAAAAGAGGAGGAACTAAATAAATGAAAGCATATGATATTATCATCATCGGCGCAGGCCCCGGCGGAATTTTTGCTGCCTACGAGCTGATGAAACAGAAACCGGACCTGAAAGTGGCTGTTTTTGAGGCGGGCCACATGCTGAATAAGAGAAAATGTCCCATTGACGGAGTGAAAATCAAATCCTGTATCCATTGCAAGAGCTGTTCCATTATGAGCGGTTTCGGCGGAGCGGGAGCTTTTTCTGACGGAAAATACAACATCACGAACGATTTCGGCGGCACTCTCTACGAGCACATCGGCAAACAGCCGGCCATTGAGCTCATGAAATATGTGGATGAGATTAATCTGATCCACGGCGGCGAGGGAACGAGACTTTATTCCACAGCAGGAACGAAGTTCAAGAATATC
>ENA-OROU01003026-OROU01003026.1-human-gut-metagenome-genome-assembly--contig:-NODE-3026-length-11254-cov-2.501205_pt1 | contig 11254 bp, 10 predicted proteins | sample MGYA00242131_ERZ509054 | MGnify/ENA primary metagenome ERZ509054 (study PRJEB26280, sample SAMEA2338749) | human gut metagenome | biome: human gut; feature: human-associated habitat; material: faeces... | reverse complement strand
CTCCGATGATCTCACCGATACCAGGTACCAGACAGTCAACGGCTGCTACGGTCTTTCCGTCATCATTCATCTTCATGTAGAATGCCTTGATCTCCTTCGGATAATCGGTTACGAATACCGGACGTTTGAAGATCTCCTCGGTCAGATAACGCTCATGCTCCGTCTGAAGATCAGTTCCCCAGGAAACTTTATATTCAAACTTGTCATTGTGTTTCTCTAAGATCTCAACTGCCTCTGTGTATGTCACGCGGGCAAAATCGGAATTTGCCACATGCTGCAAGCGCTCTAAGAGTCCTTTGTCAATGAAGTTGTTGAAAAATGCCATCTCTTCTGGTGCATTCTCAAGTACATAGTTGATGATGTATTTTAACATGCTCTCGGCTAAGATCATGTCATCTTCCAGATCTGCAAATGCGATCTCCGGCTCGATCATCCAGAACTCTGCTGCATGTCTGGTCGTGTTGGAATTTTCTGCACGGAACGTCGGTCCAAATGTGTAGATGTTCTTAAATGCCATCGCATAAGTCTCACCGTTTAACTGTCCGCTTACGGTAAGGTTGGTCGGCTTATTAAAGAAATCTTTGGAATAATCCACAGTTCCGTCCGGATTTTTCGGAAGATTGTTCATATCCAATGTTGTTACCTGGAACATCTCTCCGGCACCCTCACAGTCGCTTCCTGTGATCAGTGGTGTGTGTACATATACAAAATCTCTCTCCTGGAAAAATTTGTGAATTGCATATGCAATCAGGGAACGCACACGGAAAACTGCCTCAAATGTATTTGTTCTCGGTCTTAAGTGGGAGATCGTTCTTAAATACTCAAAGCTGTGTTTCTTTTTCTGAAGCGGATAATCCGGTGTGGAAACACCCTCGATCTCGATCTGCTCTGCCTGGATCTCAAACGGCTGCTTGGTTCCCGGTGTCGCAACAAGTTTACCTGTCACGATGATCGCTGCACCGACATTTAACTTTTCAACGTCATCAAAGTTCTCTAAAACATTGGAATATACGACCTGAACCGGCTCAAAAAATGTTCCATCGTTTACCACGATAAATCCAAAATTTTTGGAATTACGGATGCTCCGCACCCATCCACCGATCGTCACGGTCTGATCCACATATTCTTCCTGTTTCCGGAATAAATCCCTTACATTTACCATATCCATAATTGAATCCTCCAATCCCCATCTCTTTGGTCTTCTTTTGGGATATTTATTTGATTAATTTGCTGTTTCTGTCTCGGCAGCGTCGACAGCTTCCTGCGGTTCTGCACTCTCTGTGCCCTCAGTACTCTCTGTCTCCGCCGGAGCTTCCACAGTCACATCCGCATTATCTTTGACAGACTGCAATGCAAGATTATCAACATAGACCTGTCTTAAATATTTTTCACCATAAGCTGCATCACCGTATCCATAGTTCTTATATAAATCGTCTTCAGATGACAGACTGTTATTGCTCATCAGAGTCTGCACATAAGAAGAAAATCCGTCCTCGTCAAGCTCGGTGCCCTCTTTTGCTGCGATCGCACCTGTGATAAACTCCATGGAAATATTTTTCTCCATGCCTGATTTCCACTCCTGACGCACCTCATCAAGTGTCATGTTGTACTGGCTGCTGACGTAATCCTCAAGTTTGGATGCATCCCCATCACAGTAATTCTGTACATACTGTTTCTCATAATCATTGACACGGGCTGTCAGATAATCTTCCGGGATATCCACTTTACAATTTTCTAACAGGTACTCCTGCACTGCTGTGTAAGTGTCACTGTCCTTATTGCTGCTGGCCTGATTTTCAAGGAATGATTTAATCTGTGCATACATATCATCTACTGTGTCAGCCTGAAACTGTTTCTGTGCAAAATCGTCATCCACATCATCGAGTGTCATCTCTTTCTGGATTGAGTTGACGGTAAATGTGAATACAACCTGTTTTCCGGCAAGGTCTGCATTGCCATAGTTATCCGGGAATGTCACATCGCTGTCAATAACATCACCGACAGATGCACCTTTCAGATCATCTGTAAAGCCGTCGATAAAGGAGCTTGACTGGCTTCCTGCGGAACAGTTATTGTCCACATCGATATTCTGATCCTCGGCACTTCCATTATCAAATGCCACTCCGTCTAATTTTCCAACATAGTCCACGTTTACGATATCACCATCTCCAACGGTTGTTTTGGTATCATCTGCAACGTAGAACGGTCCGTAATAAGAAAACATCTGCTCAAAATAATCTTTTGCATCCTGGTCATCCACATCATAATCGCCTGTGATCGTAACCGGAACCTTGCTGTAATCACAGAGTGTCACATAATCGGAAGGATCCAGATCATAAGAAGGACTCTCATATTCCACTGTTTCTGTTCCTTCTGCTGTTTCCGTGCCGTTTACTGATTCTGCAGCCTCTGTCCCCTCTGCGGTATCATTCTTCTTCCCGCCGGATCCGAGTGCAGTGACTGCCATCATCGTACAAAGCATTAATACTACTACTTTTTTCTTCATAATTATAATTACCTTTCTAATCCTTTAAGACAAGCTTTTCCGTCTAACTTTAATAACATACCACAATTTCTGCAAAAATAAAAGTATGTTTGACAAAAGTTATCGTATATGATAGTTTTTTGAAAAAGGGGAAGAAACTATGGGAAAAGCACTTATATTAGGAAAAGATACAAAACATCTTGACAAAGATATAGAGTTATGCCGCACAACCAATGAGCGGATCAGTGATCAGGCGGCACAGTTATTGATTGAAAATCAGATTCCATTTACGCGGAGTTTTATTAAGATACCATTTTTTCTGCGCGAAAAATACCGGGGTGCACACCAGTTTTATGTCATCCATACCAACCGCAACCGCTATTCCCAGGCAAGACATACACTCGATCATATGGATTCCGTGTTCCGGCGCAGACTGATCGTGAGTAACTATTAAAATCCAGATACCCTTTTTCTTATATCTCACAGACTTTATACAGGTAACTATTCCCCTGTTTTCCCACTCTGTCCACGATTTCTAAATCCGTCAGAATTAGAAGCACAGTCTGTGCAAGCGACAACGGAATTTTTGCAGATTTTGAAAAATCTTTCGTAGTAAAAGGTTCCGGCAGGTCAAATGGGATAAACTGCATATAATCTTCCCGTCTCTCAATACAGACTTCCTCCACAAACTGCACCGGGATCCGGTCGTAGCGCTCACTGCCTTTCTTTTTATCTCGGCTCCAGCCGTTTAACAGGCGGTACTCCTCCATATCGATCAGTGCAAACCGAAATCTTAAGTTTTCATTTTTTAAAAACGGACGTATTTTATACAATTCTTTAAATGCCACATACGGATTTCCTTTTTTGGGGGACTTGCGCTTCGGTGACATCTCTCCACTCTCCTCATCGATCCACGAAAGCCATTTGACATGCGGGATCGGATAGACGATCGTGACCGGATAGATTTTTAAGAACGCATCCAGTTTTCTCCGCATAACCTGAAAGGAGCGTGTCTGTATCTCAATGATCTCGGTCCCCGTAAAAATGTCCGCCACAAAATTTTCGATTGGGATTTCGTGCATATCCGTATCCGGCGCATAATAATTTTTCAAAACGGCATGTACCGTTTTCTCTGAGAGCGTCCCGATTCCCTGACGCTCCCTGTTTATCCCGATCACTCTGTTTTTTGCAGCTTCAAACCTCAATTCATCAATACACATGACACATGACACACTCCTCTTGCAGAATGAAGTCTTATTTTCTCTCCGGATGCTTCATATCCTTTAAAATATCAAAGCAGTCAAAAGTTCTGAAGTAGTCATCCGGTGTCTCCGCACGGCGGATCAGCTGGGTGGAACCATCCTCTTTTAACAATACCTCTGCGGAGCGCAGTTTTCCGTTATAGTTATATCCCATGGAGAAACCATGTGCCCCTGCATCGTGGATCACAAGCAGATCTCCCATATCGATCTTCGGCAGCATACGGTCAATGGCAAATTTATCACAGTTCTCGCAGAGGGAACCTGTCACATCATATTTGTGGTCGCAAGGCTCGTCCTCTTTTCCCATAACGGTGATGTGATGATATGCCCCGTAAATTGCCGGACGCATCAGGTTGACTGCACAGGCATCCACACCGATATACTCTTTATAGGTGTGTTTCTCATGGATTGCTTTCGTCACAAGGCAGCCGTAAGGTGCTAACATGAAACGTCCCATCTCTGTATAAATAGAGATATTTCCAAGTCCTGCCGGAACTAAGATCTCCTCAAAAGCTTCCTTGACCCCCTGTCCGATCACGCGGATATCGTTCGGTGTCTGATCCGGTGTATAAGGCACACCGACACCGCCGGAAAGGTTGATAAACTGGATATCACATCCGGTCTTGTCACGCAGTTCCACAACCAGTTCGAACAACTGTCTTGCCAGTTTCGGGTAATATTCATTTGTCACGGTGTTGCTCGCTAAGAATGCATGTACGCCGAAATGTTTTGCACCTTTTTCTTTTAAGATCTTAAATCCCTCGATGATCTGCTCATGTGTAAAACCATATTTGGCATCACCAGGATTATCCATGATGCCATTGCTCATCTTAAAGACTCCGCCCGGATTATAACGGCAGCTGATCGTCTCAGGAATTTTGCCGATCGTTTTCTCTAAAAAGTCAATGTGGGTAAAATCATCTAAGTTGATGATCGCACCAAGTTCATTGGCAAATTTAAACTCCTCGGCAGGTGTATCGTTTGAGGAAAACATGATGTGCTTTCCGTCAAATCCCTGAGAGTCTGCCAACATCAGTTCTGTCAAGGATGCACAGTCGCAGCCGCAGTCATATTCTTTTAGGATATCAAGGATGTACGGGTTTGGCGTTGCCTTTACCGCAAAATACTCACGAAATCCGGGATTCCAGGAAAATGCTTCCTTGACCGCCTTCGCATTTTCACGGATTCCTTTTTCATCGTAGAGATGAAACGGTGTCGGATATTTTTTTACGATCTCTTCGAGCTGTTCTTTGGTTACAAAAGGTTTCTTCTTCATAATATTCCTCCATTTTATTAAAATACAGCCTGTATCAGCACCATATAAAGCACTGTCCCGACGCCGATACTAAGCAGGTTGTTTCGTTTCCAGACATGAAGCAGTATCACTACTGCCACCGCTATAAACTCCGGTAATCCATATGGATAGGATGTGATACTTACCGCCTTTAAACAATAAATCACCAACATTCCGATGACTGCCGGCGGCAATACTTTTCCAAGATACTGTATCACCGGCGGGATCGGTTTTCCCGGCGGAAAGAATAAAAACGGGCAGAGTCTTGTAAAAAAGATCGTTCCCGCAACTGCTGCAATGATAACAAGTGAACGCGCCACACTAACCGGCATGATGCTCTACCTCCTTTTTCTGTTCTGTTTCTTTATCCAAAAACTTTCTGCACGGAAGCAGGATCAGCATAATACAGATCATGGTCGGCAGAATAAAATTGTCTGCGCCAAAGATCAGAAGACAAACCAGTCCGCATCCAAGTCCGATCAGTACGCTCGGACGGGTTTTTGACTCCGTCCACTGCTCCACCATGATCACGACGAACAACGCCGTCATCGCAAAATCAATTCCTGTCGTGTCGATTGGAAGTACTGATCCAAGCAGTGCCCCGATTGCGGAACCGATGATCCAGTAAAGCTGGTCTAACAGTGCGATTGCAAATAAAAACTGTCCTTCTTCCACATCCTTTGGCACCTTCGTGACAAAAAATAAGGAATATGTCTCATCTGTCAGGGAAAAGATCATATACAGACGCTTCTTCCCCATCTTTGCAAAACGCTCTAATAACGACAGACCATAAAAAATATGCCGGATATTTAACATAAACTCCATGAAAATTACCTGTAAAAGACTCACGCCCGGCGCAAAAAAATTCACGGCGAGATACTGTCCACTCCCTGCATAACACAGGACGCTCATCAGTATTGCCCACAGAAAATTATACCCTTTTTCCTGAATCATCACTCCAAAAGCCATACCGATAAACAGATATCCTGTCATGACCGGTATGGTATATGGAAATGCGGCTTTAAATGCTTTTCCATAGGAGGATTTTTTACTTATTTTGTTTTTTTCTATTTCACAATCCATTTCTTTTATCTATCCCCTGCACTTTATCACTTTAGCTTATCGCACTATGTACTCTACAACAATTTTTACGATACATCAAGACAATTTTCAACAAAAACTTCACTATTGCAAAAACATGTGCTATACTTTTTCTAGTCGCGTTTTACACGAAAAGGAGTTATGAATGAGTATTACCGTATTAAACTATATGGATCAGGCATTAGTTGACCGTATCCATTCGCAGGCTGCCAAACGTGCCGAAACTGCAAAGCAGACTACTTCAGACGATTTTGCAACCGTGTTAGCTGACAGTACAAAAGCTATAGAAAACAATCAGAACACCATCAGCACCAATACCGCCGTATCTGATACATCGACCGTATCCACAGGTCAGACTGCTGCATCATCCGCAAGTTCTTATACTTCGAACGAGCTTGACTCTATTTTCGAAGATGCAGCCAATACCTATGGTGTTTCTTCTATTATACTAAAATCAATTGCAAAAGTAGAATCAGACTTTAATCCAAATGTTGTTTCTGGTGCAGGGGCATCTGGTATTATGCAGCTTATGCCATCTACAGCAGCATCTCTAGGGGTATCTAATTCCTACGATGCCAGAGAAAATATCATGGGCGGTGCAAAATATATCAGTCAGTTATTGTCCAACTATCAGGGAAATATCTCCCTTGCTCTCGCCGCTTACAATGCCGGCAGTGCAAATGTTGACAAATACGGCGGCATCCCGCCTTTTACTGAGACACAGAATTACGTTAAAAAGGTTCTCTCTTATATGGAAGAATTTGGTTCTGCTGTTTCTAATACGGTATCTTCCGTTTCAGACCAGCTTTCTTCTATTTTCAGTCTGACCGGAACTGCAAGAGATGAAGCAAATCAGATGCTCGCTGATTTCTTCTCCTCCAAAAATATCAGTAAAGATGCACTCGATATCTTAACCGCTATTTTAAAATTGAAAAATATGATATCTGGTCAGACAACATCAACAGATGTCTCTTCTGCTTTACAGAATACGGATACTACATCATCTGCTGTGGGAAGTACCTCTGAAACCCCATCCGACCGCACTGCAGTCCTTACTTCCATAAATTCTGATTCTGAAACAATTGAAGATATCACAAAAGACATCCCTGTACGCGTGATTCCTTCTGCAGAAACAGATACGGACGAAGATACTGATACTGAAACAAACACAGATATTGATGCAGCTGTCAGCACAGATACTAATGACGATGTCAGTACAGACACTGACAGTGAATCTTAAACATCCTGTTGCCTGCGGATTGCCCGCAGGCAATTTTTATGTCGATCCTATGGATCTCAAAACTTCTGTCTGATCCGTAACTGTTTCATACTTTCCTACATCGTTATGATAATTCTTCAATCTGTCCCTCTAAGTAGTGATTAAATTCTTTCATAAACTGATACACCGTCTTTACATCCTCTGTAGAATAATGGGACAAAAACTCCATATCCCTTTTTTCCCAGCGTTTGTGACGTTTTGCATGTTCCTCAAACAACATTTTTCCTAGATCCGTCAGTTTAAAATAGACTTCTTTTTTGTTCGATTCCAAAGTGTATTTTTCAATCAGACCTTTCGCTAACAGCTTCTTTGTCATTTTGCTGATCGCGCCTCTTGTCATCCCCATATGTTCTGCGATCTTGGTAACATTTGGTAACTCTAATCTTCCAATATAGTCAATACAGTGCGTCTCGGAATAGCCATATTCATCGAGACATTTCCCCTCGGTCAGCTTCGAGAGCATGTCCTGCCGCTCTAACATCAGCGCAAGCTCTTTTAACAGAAGCTCCTGCTCTTTCATACATCCACTCCCTTACATAAAAGCAAATATTGTTTCCTTGTCAACAATTACTTCTGTTTTAATATAGCGCAAGTTTGTTTCCTTGTCAACAATGTATGTGTTGATTCTGGAGGCAAAAGGTGGTGTTTACTTTTTCGACTGGTAAATTGCACCAGGCAGGGGCTTGTTTTGTTTCGTTGTGCGAAAATAAGAAAAACCTAAGTATACCTGATTCAGGTTATGCCGGAGTGACGTGAACGGCGTTCAACGAGCCATCCGTGGCTCGTGAAGCCTTGATCTGCCTTCCATGGCAGATCATCACTGTGTGTATACAGGCATACTAAGATTTTCTAATTTTCTTCCAAAGTCGCAAAACGAGTCCCTGCCTGGTGCAATTTGCCAGACGGTACGTTGTGAACCACCTTTTGATTCCAGCCTCTGTTTTGGTAAGCATAAATACATGCTCTGTGAGTATGCTATTATCGAGCATGAAAAACCGGTAGAAGAATCAGGCTTTTTTCCTGCTATCTCCTGCCGGTTGATGTTATTTTTCTGCTGTTTTCGGTTGCTTTATTTCTTTCTGTTTTTCATAAGCTGCTTCTGACGTTTTTACATAGTTTTCATCGTACTTATTTGCCACTGCTTATGCATCAAAGTGAAATCCTGCCAGTAAAGAACCAAGGCTGGTGCCTGTTGATTCTGTGTCAGTGTATTTTTCCAGTTCTTCCTCAGCAACACCTGCGGTATCGACCATTTCTTCCTCTAATGCTTTCATGCTGAGGCTGATCTTGTTGTCATTTGTGTTAAGGACTTTTGCTTTGACTTTCTGTCCTTCTTTTAATACTTCGGATGGCTTTTTGATGCGGCGCTCACAGATCTGTGAGATGTGTACCAGACCGCTCAGTCCGTTTCCAAGGTTGATAAATGCGCCGTATGGCATCAGTGTCTCGACAGTTCCTTCGAGTACGGTTCCCGGTACGATCATGGAGATTTTATGATTGCGCTCCTCAGCTTCTGCTTCTCTTGCCACCGCTTTGCCGGATAAAACCAGTTTTTCTTTTTCCGGATCCACAGTGATCACACGCACTTCGATCTCTTTTCCGATCCACGCGTCAGTATCTTCCACATAGTCAAGTGTGATCTGGGATGCCGGGATAAATGCACGGATGCCTTCCAGATAGGTGACAACGCCGCTCGGTACGCTCTCTTTGATGCGGACTTTGACTGTTGTCTCATCTTCCATCATCTGTTTTAATTTATCCCATGCGAGTATATCGTTCGCTTCCTTTTTGGAAAGTACGATATTTCCGGCACCATCGTCCGTCTGTACCACAGTTGCCTCGATCACATCTCCCTTGTGTACCTGTTCCATGACATTAAAATCAGGATCATTGCTCAGATCAGCAACTTTGATGATTCCCTGCGCATAATATTTTAAATCCAGAGTCACTTCCTCTTCATTTACATCAATGACTGTACCGGAAATGATGTCTCCCTCGTTGATCCTGCGGAAAGAGGCTTCCAGTTCGTCTTTGTAATCGTCCATTGTTTCCATTTTGTTATCCTCCCATTTGTTAATATCATTTTCAAATCGTCAGTATATATGATGTTGGGATCAAATAGTGCATTTAAGATTTCTGATTGGCAACTTACACAAAGTCGTGCCTATTTTGTTCCGATGTCCGAAAATAAGAAAAACTAAGTATGCCTGAATTAGATTTTTTCAAAGTGACGTGAACGGCAGCAACGAGTCATCCCTGACTCGATGCTGCCTTGTTCTGCCATCCATGGCAGAACATCACTGTGAATAGACAGACATACTAAGATTTTCTAATTTTCTACCAAAGTCACAAAAATAATCCCGACTTTGTGCAAGTTGCCAGCCGTTACGTTGTGAATACACTATTTAATCCCAACATCATTATATTCTAAACGGTATTATAACACACCCGTCCCTAAAACAAAATGACAACTTTGAACAGGTCCCCGTCGACCTCGACGTGGAATTCGCCGCCCTGGGCTTCGGTAAAACTTTTTGCGATCGCAAGACCAAGTCCGGAACCTTCTATGTTTCTTGAACTGTCGCCACGCACAAATCGTTCCGTGATCTCATCACCGCTGATATGTATTTCCTCAGCAGACATATTTTTTAAGATGATCTCTACAAGGGATGCTTTCTTTCGCACCTCTAAATAAACCCTGCTGCCCTGCATTGCATATTCGACCACATTGACAAAGAGATTTTCAAAAATGCGGTAGGTTTTCTGGTTATCAAGCATTAACAGTACTTTTTCTTCCGGCACATTCCACTTAAGTTTGAGTCCCCGCTCTTTCATCTTATCCACATGTTCAATGCTGACCTGTTTGATCAGGTTTACAACGTCAAGTTCCATCTTATTAAGTACGATATTATTGCTGTTTGCCTTGCTGACTTCAAAAAGATCTTCGATCAGCACCTTAAGGCGCAGTGATTTACGCTCTAAAGTATCAATGTAAGAACGCCTTTCTTCCTCCGTGATGTCTTCTTTTTTCAGCAGTTCAATGTATGTCGTGATGGCAGTGAGCGGTGTTTTTAAGTCATGTGAAACATTTGTGATCAGTTCTGTTTTCATACGCTGGCTCTTTACCTCTTCCTCCACTGCTTTTTTCATACCGGTCTGGATCTGCGCAAGTTCGTCCCGGAACGGATTAAATATGCCAAAATCCCCCTGAATCTCCTGATCAAGATTACCTTCTGCGATCGTCTGCATGGCATCTAACATCGCATGATAATCTTTATTGATCTGCTCATAATGTTTCTTTATAATAAAAAACAGGACGATCGAATAGACAACTAATGCACCGATCCCAAAGAACCAGAACAAGGAACAGGCTGCAAGCACTGCAAAGTTTATAACGACAACTTTTAAGATCAGTTTTGTCGTTTCCTCACTGAAATCAATGTGTGTGATCTCCCCGGAGAGTGTGTTCCACCACTGTCTGATCCGGTTGCCTGTCTTTTTAAACTGTTTTTTTATCCATGGGAAAATCTGATAGATCAGGCTGTATCTTCTGATATATTCCCAGAGTCCGTCTGAAAATACCGGTCTTAGCAGATATGCGGCTGCAAACCACATTGCATAGATCAGCCACAAAGTTCCAACTGCAGTAAGTACGCTGATCACAACATCATAAACCTGTCCACCCATCAGTTCATCTGCCGCATCCGAAAATGAATCAAATCCATATGACCAGATAAGTTCCATAAAGTAATTCTGCAGACACAGTCCGCAGATCACACCTGTGACTCCAAGTTCTGCCGCGTAAGCATGTACCTTTCCATCATTTAAGATAT
>ENA-OROU01003018-OROU01003018.1-human-gut-metagenome-genome-assembly--contig:-NODE-3018-length-11295-cov-3.137011_pt1 | contig 11295 bp, 9 predicted proteins | sample MGYA00242131_ERZ509054 | MGnify/ENA primary metagenome ERZ509054 (study PRJEB26280, sample SAMEA2338749) | human gut metagenome | biome: human gut; feature: human-associated habitat; material: faeces... | reverse complement strand
CGACGAAAAGAGCTCTTTTCTTCTTCATAGGCAACACCTCCGAATTAGATGGATGAACCAGAATATTATTAGACGCAGAGGAACCGTATTTGGTAAGTCATATCTTCTCAAAATCACATAAAAGTAAAAGGGCGGGGAAGTCCACCGCCCTTTTACTTAACGGGTTATGTTCTATTCTTTAGTTAAAGTAAATACAACCGCTCTCAGCAACACTGTCAGGACTCCATACGCCCATTGAATCCAACTCTTTTACTTTTTATCTGGCTTAGTTCTGAAAAGGAATCTGAGAGTTTTAACAATCCCAATTCCGAACTATATCCTACGAGATTATTGTAGCACACTTGGAGTATCACAAACAATTTTTTGACCGAATCGCAGATCATTCTGTCTTAATAGCATAGTTTTTACGATCATGCTTGACTTGACCATCGCCCAACACAATTTGGCGGTCACAATAGCTCGCCACATCTTTATCATGGGTAACAATCAGAAGGGTTACTCCCCTATGATTCAAATCCATTAAGGCCTCCATGACAGATTTTCCGGTCGCGGCATCCAATGCTCCTGTTGGCTCATCTGCCAATATCACTTTTGGCTTTTTTACAATCGCTCGTGCAATGGCAACCCGCTGTTTCTCTCCTCCAGACAGTACAGACACCTTTTTATTTGCCAGATGGGAAATTTCCATCTGATCCAGTGATTCCAAGGCCATGGGCTTCATGAGTTTGTGCGGAGTCTTATCAAAATACATGGGCAACATCACGTTGAATAATGCGGTTTTATGAGGGACTAAGGCAAAATCTTGGATCACAAAACCTACGGATTCATTGCGGAATTTTGCTAAGCGACTGTCGCTCAGTTTGGAGAGATCTTGGTCTTTCCAAAAATAACTTCCTTCCTGAAATGTGTCCAAACCACCGATGATGTTGAGAAGGGTCGTTTTCCCTGCTCCCGACTTTCCTACGATGGCCACGGATTCTCCCTGATCTATCGTGAGTGATACATTCCGAAGGGCATACGTCCGCCCAGAGGAATAATCATAATACTTGCTGATATTCGTGAGCTTAATCATAATTCCTCCTGTAATATTCAAAAACAGATTGATTCCGGAACAGCTGGTAGGAAAATCCCAGCGCTACCATCCAACACAGTGTTAAATATCCCAGTACTACCACTAGACTAAATACGGCAATATCATTGAGTTCTCCTCCTAAAATCAAAGTCTCCAACACCGTTCCGGTTGAGAGCATAGGAAACTGATAGAATATCAGCGCCAGTAGCAAGCAGGGGATCGTAACTACCAACACCATGCTCAGAAAGAAAGAAATCAATGCACCCCGTTTACTAAATCCGCAAATAAAATACACGCGTAAATCCTTTGATTTGACATTGAGAATAATAAAAAACAAGGACACAAACGCCATCCATGTGACAATTAAAAGGATGAGGGGTATCGCCAATGCATACCGGCAAGAATCCCAAAAAGATGTATCCGTGTTCTGCATAATATCATCGTAGGTGGCAACGCCCCCATGGTTGGATAGATAGTCCATGGTAGACTTCTTTTCAACCTCGGAAGCAGTATCCTCCCAACGAAGAAAACACCCATAAGACATGGTACACATATCCAGTCCATATAACGCTTCCATATCTTCTTCTCTTGCAAACAATAGATTGTTAAGGGAACTCACCATATTTTGCGTGGTGGGCGACAGCATGGATACGCCAAACTGAGGCACACAGAGAGAACTTCCCAGAATTTTTCCCACCACTTTCACGTGGATTGGATTCGCCAAATTTGTCGTTTGCATTTCTATGGTATCTCCTATGTGCACATCGCGAAACCAATATCCGCTAATTACAACAGGAAGGTATCCCTCCTCCTTCTCTGTTCCATCAAAATCTGTGAGCCATTTTCCTTCCAGTGGTGCGAAATGAAAGGCGTTTGCAGCGGTTTCGGGATAGAAATTCATATTGTAAACTACTGGGTCCTCAGGATTTGGATCATTCCGGTCTATCACTGCCAAACTTCGCATATAAACCACATCCTTTACTCCAGATAACTCAGATAAGAACGATATATTGAGCGAGGTATTGCTAGAAGCATCTGCATCCAAATCATTGGATGGCATATAGTACACACTATTTTGAAGGGTAGAATTTCGGTAAACCTTCTGCGATTCTGAAATATCAAACAGGCCCGTGATGGCGTTTAGAAATATAAAGACAGAAACAAACACCGCAGCAATTAAAAACACCACCGCAATTTTAAATCCAGAATAGTACTGTAACACCCATCTTAATTTCTTTCTCATATTAGCCACCCACACGTTCTTTCAACGTTTTCCTAGAAAAGCTCACCAAATTTACTGTTTGGACAAACAAAGCACAAAAGAGCACAAACAAATAGAGAATCGCATATTCCTCGAAAGAATAAGAAATCCCCTTCGCAAAGTTAAGCCACTGATTGAAGAAACCATACCCCGCCAGATGAATAAGCAGCGCAACAAAAAAAGCCGCACTAAAAAGGAAAACTGTCTGCCACAGTATCACTTGCAATAATTGCCCCTGAGAGGCACCGACTAGTCCATAAATAGCCCTTTCATGATTATTTTCTAGAATCATCGTTCGATAGATTAGCAAAAAGAAGATAAGGCATATAAGAAAAATAACTCCAATTCGAATAATTGCCTGAATCTGCTGAGGCTCCAATCCTGCAAGTCGGTCCTCCGGATTGACGATCGTTCCATTGGGAAATTCTTCCAGCAAGCGCTGGTTTATCGTTGCTATGTCCTTTAAAAAACTGAAATCCGGAAAAACGTAACTGATGGCATCCACACGTAAGTCATTTTGGAAAAAAAGTCGGATTGGTATAAAACAGATTTGATCTGATAAGAAACTGACTTTTTTTGCTATCTCATACGTGTGATTATCCAATGTAATGGTTTCACCATCATAGGCCGGTGAAAGAATGATTTTATCTTCGGCCAATTCATCGTTTGAAAATAGCGGGCAAAACGTGATTTCTTCCCCACGGTTGTTGTACAAATAAGAACGCATCACAAGATTTGCATCGTAGAGATTGAGATATTTATCCGTGACGTGTTCTACATATACATCCTGTGGATCGTAATCATCCATTAAATGAAGTTGTGCCTCTTCCAAAGTTACGGGTTCAGAAAAAACAACTTTTACCGTCCGATAATCCGGATACGTAATGGTTTCTCGGATTTTCTGCGGCATAAGATTTCCATAACAGTAAATTAGAATCATCACTGATAGAGTGATGCCAAAAAAGAAAAATAAGACCAACATTGGTTTCTTTTTCAAATATCCCCAAAATTGTTGAACAGCAATGCTTATCAATTTCACTGTGTATTTCCCCCATAAACCTACCATGAGATAAGTCTGTAATGAATTAAAATAATGGGAGAAACCAGTGTAGCAGTAAATAGCGCTACACTGGTTCCGCACCTATGCTTCTTCCCAGAAGTCAGAGCAAAATACTTTTCTGAAGAATAACACACTACCGAACAAATTCATCTACTTCTCTTTGAAAAAGGAGATTATTTTATTTTTAGAGGGACAAAGAGTCGAAATAAATAAACTCAAGAGCAATGGTTACTCTTTATACTCTGACTAATACGAGAAGTTAGCATCATACAATACATTACGTTCTGGTCAAAACAACCATCCAGTAAAAACGATATTTTATTTTACTTTAATTGATACATTCCAATTTGTACGCAAATTTCGATAAGCAAACTCCAAATAGCTGACGGCGCTATTCCCCGTAATAGAACAACTGGCTTCAATATACTTTGAACCTATCAAGGGCTTCACTACCGATTCACTTTGGTTTTGTGTACTACTCCCATTGGAAAGAACAATGTGGCACCAACTTCTTCCGGTTTGAGAGGACGTTCCTTGATCTTGATTTCCGATAAAATATCGGGTTTTAGCCGAATACGTACTACCACTTGTAGAATATGTCAATTTACCATACTCAGGCCACCACGTATGGTTTTTTGTTAAATCTTCATCCCAAACAGTTTGGCCTGCTCTTGTTTGACCAATAGCATAGGCCGGATTATTTTCAGGATTATAGGTTATAATCTCATCGTTCACCACCACGCTGAGATATTGACCATTTAATACCTGTTGGATTTGCTCATCATTCAGATAGTCAGGTACGCCTTCAGGAAAATATTTGGCATATGCTGCCTCATCCGAAACTGGCGAGATGGATTCAGCTGATGCACCCATGCTAAACAACGAACACACGAGCAAAGCCACGAGCATCAATGACATTAACTTTTTCATACCTCAGACTCCCTTCAAAATGAAATTTAGGAGGAATTATCTCCTCCGAAAACGGTTTTGTGAAGTGTATGAAACCTTCACTCTAAATGCGAGCTACTTTTTAGCCCATTGGTATCATCCCCTATTGAAATTTCACCTTAATTATAAGCGATGAAATCATTATTTACAAAATTTTGTATCAACAATAGTATTTTTTGCTTAAATGGTTTAGCTATACCTTTGAGAAACTATGGAATAGTACTTTTCAACCTAATTTCAACCGACTGGGTTCATTTGAATCATATCAAACAGCCCCATAGCCCAAAATCTCCCCATACCCAATGGGGTAACTATTCCTCCGCACCATATCATTGGAGTTTCCCTCGATGGTGTAGACCCGACCATTTTCTACCCGTTCCACGATACCCACATGGTCTGCGATGAGGGAATCGCTTCCGTACCACTTGAAGAAAATGAGCATTCCTGGCTCCGGCGTGGCGCTACTGGGCAACCATTGCCCCCGGGACTGGAACCAGTTCACGCCGGTGCCCACCCCAGAGAACCTGGGAATTGCGCCGCTGTCCAGCAGCCCACACTGGTCGGCACACCAGGAGACGAAGATGGCGCACCACTCCACGCGGGAATTGAACCCATACCAGCTCCAGTACGGCGCGCCGCCCACGTTGCCCACCTGGGACTGGGCCACAGCCACCAAGTCCCCGTTGCCGCTGCCCAGGGCGATGCCGTACAACAACTCGTTCCACAAATCATCATATTCCGGGGAGAGCAGCTCTTGCAGCTGCTCTTTTTGACTATCATCGAACCCCAGCTGTACCGCCATCTCCTGGGCGGTTTTGTGGGACACAGAGATCACCAGCACGGTAATTTCCGTTTTCACGGCTTCCCCGTCCTCGTTCTGGGTGGTTTCGGTGCGCGTTTCTACGTTGGCGGAGAGTTGGTTCATCTCCCAAAATACCTCGGCAAGAAGCCGCCGCTTTTCCTCGTCCATGGAGGCCACGTCCTGGCCCTCCGGGTCGGTGGTGGTCTTGACAGCGTAGACGGCCAGCACCTCTTTCCACACTGCCTGGCTGCCGGTGATTTCCAGGCTGTCGTGGGGATGGCTGGCCTGGAGATCTTCCAGCTTGTCCTGGTACTCCTGGTTGACCTGGGCAATGGCAGTGCGGATGGTCTGGCCTGTTCCGGTGTCCTCCCCGGAGAAGAAAATGCCGAAGCAAGAGCCTACCAGCAGCCCGATCAGACAAATTACCACAGCTACCATCACCACCACCCAGCCTCCGGCAAGAAGAGCCGTCGCCAGGGCCTTGGCTGCGGCAATGGCCGCTTTGATGGCTTTGGCGGTAACCCTAGATAATCTGTCCCGCCTGCCTGCCGACCATGCCGGGAAAGCCTTGAAATGGCTGGCGTTTTACTGACTTAAATGCGTAGACAGGAGGGGCTTTTCAGCTCTCGCATTCTGCATATCGTTTGTGGCGCTGCTACACTCTATAATTCATACTTTGCGCCTTGCCTTAACTCTCCTGTTCTCATATAATCAAAGAAAAAGGAAAATACTCTGTGCTGTAACATTTCGCGGACATTTGACTGATATACTAACACAAAAAGGAAGTGAGAATATGAAACAAATCCTGATTGTCGAGGACGACAGCTTTTTGAATAAAATGCTATGCTATAATCTTGCAGCAGATGGTTACGGAATAACTTCTGCTTTGAACGCAAGAACCGCTATCGAGGCTTTACGAACACGGGAGTTTGATTTGGTGCTGCTTGACATCAATCTGCCGGACGGGAACGGGTTTGAACTGTGTAAGCTGATAAAGCCGGATCATCCTGATACCATTGTTATTTTTCTAACTGCAAACGATCAGGAAAGCGACCAGATACGCGGTTACGAAGTAGGCGCGGTAGATTATATTACAAAGCCTTTTGTCATAGGAGCCTTGCAGCGGAAAATCAAAGCCATGTTCTCTATGCTGGAACATCATAAACCCGCAAAGGATATTTACGATGACGGCAGGCTGTTTCTGGATTTCTCGGAGCAAACAGCTTCTTTGAATGGGAAACCGTTGACCCTCTCCCCGATGGAATATAAAATGCTGAACCTGTTCCGTAAAAATCCCAAACAGGTACTTACCCGTCAGCAGCTTTTAGAAAAGCTATGGGACGTAGACGAAAAATTTGTTGACGAGCATACGTTGACAACGACAGTAAGCCGTATTCGCAGCAAAATTGAAGCAGATGGCGGTACGCCCTATATCAAGACGATTTATGGTATGGGTTATCAATGGATGGGAGGCGAAGCAAAATGAATAAACGCCCTCTCTCTGTTAAGCGCCTGTTCCTATGGATTTGTATTGGGTTGCTGATTTCCATGACAGCGATTACATTCATCTTATTTTCTTTAACGCTTGAAGTCGCAGTATTGATAGCAGGTGCCGCACTTATCGGCTGCGCCCTTGTATGGTTTTTGGCATTGACGCAGGCTTTCGGGAAACGGCTTTCCCGATTTACTTCTGATCTATGTAAAACCCTTGACAATATGATGGATGGCGATGAAGAACCGGAACCGGCAGACAATAGCGAAACCCTTTTTGCCCGTATCAATCACCGTTTAACCCGTCTTTATCAGATTATGCGAGTAAACCGCCATAAAGTAGAGGAAGAACGACAAGAATTACAAGAACTTGTGTCGGATATTTCTCATCAGGTAAAAACGCCGGTTAGCAATTTGAAAATGGTAACAGATACTTTGCTAACGAGGCCGGTAACGGAAGCCGAGCGAATTGATTTTATTAAGGGCGTCCGCAGCCAGACGGACAAGCTGGATTTTCTCTTTCAGGCCCTTGTGAAAACTTCCCGACTGGAAACCGGCGTGATACGCTTAGAAAAGAAACCGGGCCGTATTTATGATACTGTTGCCCAAGCCATGAGTGGGATTGTCTATGGGGCAGAGAAAAAAGAGATTTCCGTATCAGTAGCTTGCCCGGATGATCTAATCCTCTCCCATGACAGCAAGTGGACAGCCGAAGCTTTGTTTAATCTGCTGGACAATGCAGTAAAGTACACCCCAGCCGGAGGAAAAATTTCTGTGACAGTCATTCCGTGGGAAATGTATGTGGAAGTGAAAGTAAGCGATACTGGCAAAGGCATTTCTGAAAGCAATCAGGCAGCTATTTTCCGTCGATTCTACCGGGAAGAAGAAGTACACGACCAGCAGGGCGTAGGAATTGGCCTCTATCTGGCCCGTGAGATCGTAACGCGACAGGGCGGCTATATCAAAGTTGTTTCAGAGCCGGAAAAAGGTTCTGAATTTTCCATCATGCTACCTATAAAATAAGACACGGCGGACGGCCATTTCCGGCTGCTCGCCGTAAATTTTTGAAATGTCCGAGTGTTGTAACATTTCACCCCCATTTTCATTGAATTTTTCTGGCCGTTGTAACATTTCCCGGACATTTGGGGGTTACAATACTCTTATCAAATAGGCAGGAAGGAGTTTTGAATATGAGTATTTTGCAGACGATTGATTTGAAAAAATATTACGGTACAGAACCGAACATTACCCGCGCCCTTGACGGCGTAAACTTTTCTGTGGAGGACGGCGAATTTGTGACTGTTGTCGGAACCTCCGGCAGTGGAAAGTCTACTCTGCTTCACATGATGGGCGGACTGGACACGCCCACCAGTGGAACCGTCATTGTTCGCGGTGACGATTTGGCAAAAAAGAATGACGAACAGCTCACCATCTTCCGCCGCCGCAATATCGGCTTTATCTTCCAGAACTATAACCTTGTTCCCATTCTGAATGTGTATGAGAATATCGTCCTGCCTGTGGAACTGGACGGGGATACCGTGGATCAGAAATTTTTGAACGAGATTGTTCACCTGCTGGGGTTGGAAGATAAGCTGAAAAATATGCCGAACAATCTTTCCGGCGGCCAGCAGCAGCGTGTGGCGATTGCCCGCGCCCTGATTACCAAACCAGCTATTGTACTGGCCGACGAGCCGACTGGTAATCTTGACAGCAAGACCAGTGCCGAGGTGCTGGGGCTTATCAAGCGCACCAGTGCGGAGTTCCGGCAAACCGTAGTTATGATTACCCATAATAACGATATTGCCCGTCTTGCAGATCGGATTGTCCGCATTGAGGATGGCAAGATCGTAGAATGAGGAGGTGGCAGACTATGACATGGCCTTTTGAGAATGATACCAGTGCCATTACAAAGAAGCTGGCAAAAAACAGCTTAAAGGCTGGAAAAATGAGAAATATCTTGATTGTCCTGACGATTTTACTTTCCGTTGCCTTGATGTCCGGGTTGGCTCTGTATATTGCCTCTATGCAGACTGCAAATAGTCGGCAGTTGGATAATTTGCAGCAGGTATTTTTTTATGATATTACAAAGCAGCAATGTGACACGCTCCGGCAAGATAGCCGGATTTCAGAAATGAGGGTAACAAAATACGGCAAGCGTTCTGAAATAGAAAATTATGTGATCTGGCCGATGTATATTGAACAATCCGAAGGGAAAATTCAAAGTGCTGAAATTTCAGAGGGACAATACCCTATGGCTGAAAATGAGGTTGCTGTTGATGTTTCTTACTTAGATCGGATCGGTGAAAATCTAAAAATTGGCGATACAATTTCCTTTTCTTTTTATGACGGAACGCAAGAATATTTTGTGCTTTCCGGCCTTACAGATACCGGTTCCACTTCTGATGTGTACCCTATCTATTTCTCTGAACAGTATGCAGAACGGGGAAGTCAGTTGAAAGATACTTTATTTGTAGCTGCCGCACAAATAAAGGACGCCAAAAGTATGACAGCAGATGAATTTCTCGATACCATTCATGCAATCGGAGCCGATTGTAACATTGACCGTCCAAGCATCGGAGAAAACAGTGCTTTTGTCCAATCCTTGACCTTTAATCCGAAAAATATGCTGATTGCTCTTTGTATCGGGCTTGTTGTATTGTTTGCCGGTGTGATCGTGATATACAGTATTTTCTATATCTCTATTATTAACCGTATTCAATTCTTTGGGCAGTTGAGAACAATCGGAACTACTGGCAAACAGATAAAACGGATCGTAAAACGAGAGGGAACTTTATTGTTTTGCATAGGCGCACCATTGGGGGTAGTCATTGGCTCAATTTTCGCAGGGCTTCTCAACGCCGAGGGATGGTCATGGATGAACCTTCTCATTTGGGGCGGTCTGATTATTTTGGTGGAATACATCGCCGTTTTATACTCCATCAGTAAGCCTGCTAAAATTGCAGGGAAGGTATCTCCTATTGAGGCGTATAGGACAAACGGATCATTACAAAATTGCAAGCCGCCTATGCACTTGTCCAGAAAAATCACACCTTTTTCACTGGCAAAAATGAACACCTCACGCAATAGGAAAAAGTTTCTAATGACTTCATTCTCTTTGGCGATCAGTGGCACAATCTTTATGGTCGGCTCTACCTTTTTGACTTCTTTCAATCAGGAGGCATACGCCCGAAACGGGATCATGGAGTATGGAGAAATCCGAGTTTATTTATCCGAAAATGCTGCACAGGTAAATGAACTGGGATATGCAGGAGTACAAGTCAACAATCCGCTTAATGATACTTTTATGCAGGAGGTATCTCAAGTAAGCGGAGTAAACGAGATAATACCATTTGAAAAACTATATTGCACATTTGAATATAATGGCCGCCGTGATGAAGATTTTATCGCTCCATTTACAGAAGAAGATTTTACGCATCTATCACAGTACATGGAAACAACGGACGAGAATTATTCAGACATTATAAAAAACAAAGAAATCTTTGTCTTAAAAAATGACGCAGTAGAAGAAATTTACGGTTGGAAATTTCAGCCCGGTGATACTATAAAATTTGAATGGTTTGACGGCACAGAATATCGTGAAGATGTATTTACCATCGGCGGTGAAATTTCAAACGAGAAAGCATACAGCGATCCAGAGTGTTTTACTGCGCTCGGCGCGTCTGGATGGTTTTTAATGCCGGATGAGCTTATTCGTGCCATGCTGTCAGAGGGATATAATATCAATTCAGAGGTACTTCTTTCGACTGAATGGGATTCTAAAGAAACAGAAATCACGCAACAGTTAAATTCCATAGTTTCCAGTTCGCATGATCTGCAAATGCGTACTTTGAGGGATTCTATCAATAACAATGCAGGAATGTATAACACACTTTTAACCTCGATTATTGGCATTAGTATTTTTATTATGATGTTCAGCCTGATTAGTCTAATCAATACGCTGGTAACAAATATTATGACCCGAAAGCAGGAATTGTCTGTTTTACAGTCTATTGGTATGACAAAGCGACAGCTTAATCGCATGGTACAATGTGAGGCCGGACTGATCGCTGCATGGAATATCATTATCACCTTTTTAGCAGGTGGATTTTTAGGGTTTATGCTGATTCGTGGTTTGAACAGCATAGGAATGAGCTATCTGCATTGGGCTTATCCGATTGGATTTGCACTTTTCTATGCGGTTATCGTTCTTATCATGCCCGCGATTATAACAAAGGCAACAATTTATCTCCTTCAGAAAAAGTCTATTGTGGAGAGATTGCGGGAAATCGAATAAAGCGTTTGATAAAGCGTTTGAAAATTCAAGAAATACGGTGGACGGCCATTCTCGGCTGTCCGCCGTAATTTTTTTGAAATGTCCGAGCGTTGTAACAATTCAGCCTGTTTTTCTGTCGAAATAAAAGCTACCTCGGACATTTCTGTAACATTTGTAGTTTATGCTTGTGGTAAATCAATAAGAAACATCTGCCTCCACAGCGGAGGAAAGAAAAAAACCGCTGACGGGCAGAGGATTTCGTGCGCTTTCCTATATCACTGACGGAAACGGCGGTTTTGAGTAGATCAAGGCCGCCGTTTCTTTTTGCTTCGACGCCCCCTGCACCGTGTTCTGGCATGGCGGCTTTAGGAGGGAGCCGCTATGCAAC
>ENA-OROU01003015-OROU01003015.1-human-gut-metagenome-genome-assembly--contig:-NODE-3015-length-11303-cov-11.833215_pt1 | contig 11303 bp, 4 predicted proteins | sample MGYA00242131_ERZ509054 | MGnify/ENA primary metagenome ERZ509054 (study PRJEB26280, sample SAMEA2338749) | human gut metagenome | biome: human gut; feature: human-associated habitat; material: faeces... | reverse complement strand
GCCGCCCAAACGCAGCTGCAAACCCTGCTGCCGCAGCTCACCCTGGCCGAGCCGCAGGGCGACGCCGCTGCCGGTGCCGTTCTGCTGGCACGTTGTAAGGCAGAAGAATAAAAGTGCATAGACCCGGCTGAGAGGAGTGTATTAGGCACTCCTCTATTTTTTGTCCAAATTTTGCGCTGCGTTTGGCCATATAACAGGTTGAATTTGCGCAATTTATTTGCGCGAATGGATTGCACAAAACGCAAAAAAACGACAAAAAATGTGCAGGAATTCCGTGAAAAAGAAAGAATACGCAAAGAATGACGCAAAAATGTGTTGAGCAAATTTACCAAATTCCATATTGTAGACTTAGCACAATGACGAAAAATAAGGTGCAACGCCCATAAATCACCCATAAATATTGAAATTTGAAGCAAAAAGTGTTATAACATTATTAGAAATCCTTATAAGTGTAACGAATAAAAAGTGAGCGGCGCAAGAAACCCAAAAAATTGCTCAAAAACGCAACGGTTGCGCATAATATCCCCTGGGGATATATTTCCCAGGTAGACCTGTGAAATAATGCGTACTGTCAGCAGGCGATGTATCCGGCCGCCGCTGCACGCAAGATCCAGCCAACATTACAACATTACAGACATAGAGCCACCGAAAGGAACAGAAAGGAAGGGAGCAGATGTATAAGCACAGCACCACCCACCGTACCCAGAGCCGCCGTCTGGCGGCTCTCCTGGCCGCCCTGGCCCTGCTCGCCGCCCTGGCCCTGCCCGTTTATGCCGAGGCCCTTGATGGCACCACGCAGATGCAGGAGACCGTTGAGATGGACAACAACGGTGAGACGGACAGTGACGTTGATACGGGCACTGACGCTGATACGGACAATAAGTCCGAAACAAATGAGGGCACTGGCACGGGCACAGGCACCGAATCCAAAGATACGAACGATAACGCCTTGCCAAACACCACCGGCGATTCCAACACCACGGCAGACGACGCCGCCAACGACACCCCGCAAACCCTGCCCGACGATAACATCGACACCACGGCAGGCAAGACTACCACGAATGACACTCTCGACACTATGGATGAGGATGAGGATGCCAAGCAAGACATCGTCACCCGGTCTGCCGATGACGCAGAGACCGCTGGTGATACGTCCATTCAGCCTGTCGATGAAGCAACAAGCAATGGCATAACGTACCCGATTATGGTGTACTTTGCAGTGCCTGAGGACTTCAATGATAGCTGGTGGGTTAGATTTAATGCGCAAAAAGGCACTACCAACTCGTGGGTTACAAAGCCGATGACTTTGAAATCACCAGAGTATCAAGAAAGAAGAGTCTTTGGCGTTGAGTTGACTGAGTCTGAATGTAAAGAAGGCACTTTCGGGAGGATTCAATTTCAATTTTATGAAGCAAATACACATAAGGGGGAGTATGAAACATCTCCATCGACATCGGTTGCAACCATTGCCAATAAGCTTTATGATGCGAAAGAAAAAAAATGGGTAGAGGGTTATAAGCCTTTTGACCCAACTGACCATACGGCGTTTAAAGAAAAAACGATGGCGTTCAAAAACGCTGCTGCTACAGATCTCAAAAATGTAGTTGCCCACTTCTACGAGAAGACAGATGGTACATTAGCAGATGCTGGAACATGCGATTTGGACACGGTGACTGTTGGCGCAACAGTAACATTCAATATTCCAGCAGCTGCTTGCAGCTACGTCCAATTCACCGCAGACAATAAAGAAATCAGCAGCCTGTACAACTTCTACGGCCAAGAAGTAGGGACTGGCGAGGAAAGCTTTCTCTTCGATGAAACCAACTGCTTCTGCTTTGTCTACACTGAAAAAGCCTCCAACTGGACAAGAGGCGGAGACGGCCGCACGATTTTCTATGATGCGACATTTTCCAAGCTATCACTGGATACAGCCAATGCAATCCCTTCTATAGTTGGTGGAGACGTTTACTATTACCTGACGGGACCGAATGAAACTGCGCTGTTCGGCAAAATGACCAAGCAATCAGATGATCTCTACTATATTGATGGTGTGGATGAGGGCTATGACCATATCATTTTTGCAGCCAGAAAAACAGGTGACAATGGTATAAAGCCGGATAACCTTGCGCGGAGCGGCGAAAGCACAGCGAATCTGGAAATCCCGTGGGCAGGTGGATATGCTTTCCCATGCTTCTACGCCGATACGGGTGATGATTCTACATATAATTACAATGAGAAAAACCAGCGTGACGGCTACTGGGCCGAAGTAAACACCCTGCGTAACGCCGAAGCCAACAAAGCTGGCAAAACGGTCGTTGACGTTCCGCAGGAGAAGTTTAAAGCAGACAGCAGCACCAAGTATATCGACACCACCCTGTACGATTACTATTCGGATTGGGAATTAAACGGAAACAATCGAGATACATACGATCATAAATTTAGTGAAGATGGAAATGCTCCGAACGCGTTTTCCGCCCACCGCAACTGGGTACCGTTCCGGCAGTTCGATCAGGCAGTAAGCGATTATTATTTGTCTGCCGGAGCATTTGGAAGCAATAATTCGGTCCTGTATCCGATTTATACAGGGCATTTCCAACCACAAGAGTTTAGCTTTAAACCTTTTGCAGAATTAAGTGGAGCGTTAAACCTCTTCGGCTTCACAAATGGCCGCGCTTTTATGGCGGCAAATAACTCTGCCTTGTGCGCAAAAACAGATGATAATCGAACAGTTTACTACGATTACACCTTCCAGGGCATTGTTGCGAATCAAGAAGTAAATGGCCAGCCGATCATGCGCGGAACCGAGAATGGCACAAATAAGTTGGTTGAGCCGCACTTCAATGAGGATTTCTTAAAAGGAAACAACAGCAAGAAAGCGAAGCTTGGCGATGTTTACGAAAAGGTTTCGTTCCCGTTTACTCAAGCAGATGTTTTTGGTGAGAAAGTTAAATACTGGGCATTCGATGCCGCAGATACAACGCTCTACCTAAAACAGGATTCGTCGGATAGCAACAGTTATTTCTTGCAGAAATCTAATGATCGCACGGCTTCCGAAAATAGAGAATCTAATACGACTGTAAAGAAGGATAATAAGGGGCAGCCGACTTACGGTTTCTTCCCCTTTAACGAGACTATCCCCAAAGATGCTCAGGCATCCAACTATAACTATGGTTTCGGCGCTAAGCTGCAGTTTAACTTTACCTTAACGGAAAACGGTAAGGTTAAAAGTGATGAGGGCGGCGAAGATGTTCCCATCAAATTCTTCTTCTCTGGCGACGATGACGTATGGGTCTTTATTGATGGTAAGTTGGTATTGGATGTTGGCGGTGCGCATGGTAAGGCTTCCGGTTTGCTGGAATTCGGCGCAAGCGGCGACAAAAACATCGTAACGCCCTATGTCAGCAAGGTGAAAGTAGGTGGAACGGCAAATCTCAATTCGGGCAATTTGGGCAATTCGAACGATTGGGACAATAAAGTCAAAAAGACGATTACCTATCAGGGCAGCAACAACAAAAACGAAAAGATTGATTTCTACTACGCGGGCGACGCCATCGAATATGATAAAGGCAAGACCCACACCCTTACCATGTACTACATGGAGCGCGGCATGTGGGAGTCCAACATGGCAATCGCCTTCAACTTCCCGGATTATAACGAGCTGCAGGTGAAAAAGGAAGTCGACGTTAACGGTGTCAACGACCTTTTCAAAAATTGCTTCAAGGATAAAAGGTTCTTCAACTTCACCATCAGGAACCAGGCTACCCATTATGGCACGACTGATGCAGCGGGCGATGCAGTAACCACCATCAACCTGTTGGAGCCTAACAAGAGTACCTCTGTGCAAAATAACTTCAATACAACAGCGACCCACGCACCAGGCACGAGTGGTGAAAACAGATTCGAAATAGTGAAAAGCCCGCCCAATAAGCTGAATGTCACTGATGGTACAACCCTGTTGAATTGGTATACCCAGTTCGAAGACCTGACCCCGTCACCGGGTTCCAACAAGGAAAAACGCTACGGTATCCTGGCGCTGGGCGATGGCCAGACCATCGACATCACCGGCATGAGCTACCTCAGCTTTGACGTTTATGTCGACTCGAAGGAGGGCGACGCCGCGCTGAGCAACATGTACCTGCAGCTGCGGGACAGCAAGGGCCATCGAAAAGGCTGCCTTGGCCAGACGTTCATAGGCGGCAAAGATCTTTACGGCCAGGTCGAAATGCACAACAACCGGTGGATCACCGTCAAGCTGAGCCTGGACGATGTGAAGGCAGATGAAGGCTTTGACGAGAAGCGTGTAAAGGAACTGCGGTTTGGCTGCAACTACCCGCGCAGCATTTATTTGCGCAACATCGTGTTCTCGTCCAAAGCGGTGCCCCAGACAGTTACCGGCTTTACCACCAAGCAGGAGGACATTGCGGATTACGGCTCAGCCAAAGAGGGCAAGCTGATGCCCGCTGTGAATGCGCAGTACACCTCGGATGCAGAGCAAGGCACGATGGTGGTGGATAAAAACGGCGGTTTTGTCCTGAAAGCTGGCGAGACGATCAGCTTTAAGGATCAGTTCCGCCGCGGCAGCTACCTGTCCATCAACGAGCAAGTCGACAAAAATCTGTTTGACACGCAATGGACCATCTATGAAGATGGGATGCCGGTCAAATCGACAACAGCGGGAAGAGGCGAGAAGCTAAAGCTTAATGGCGAGCCTATAAGTCTCAAAGATCAGACTGGCACTGCCCCCGACGACGGCCGTATCGAATTAGAAAATGCCGAAGGCGTCAACGCGCAAAACGGCAATAGTTACAAAGGCGAAAAGCCCAGTACCAAAAATAAAGACGATAATACCATCGTTTTCCGCTCTTACGCGAACCCCGACGCTACGGATGCAGAAGGCGAGACCCAGTTGAAGGTCGTGTTTGTCAACACGGTCAAAACCGGCAGCCTGACCATCAAAAAAGAACAGGACGGAAAAGGCGAAAACTTAGATGACAGAACGTACACGTTTAGGGTCCGCTTCACCAACGTTGGCGGCCATGCGCTGGAAGACGAGGCCATTGTAAGAGAGTATCCGGTGACAGTTGACAAGCCGTTTACCATTGACAAGATCCCCGTTGGCACACGCTTCACCATTGAGGAATTAACGCCTGAGGATGGTTCCAAGCTGACGAACGCATCGGTCACCGGTGGTGGCAGCGGCACCATGGTCTTGAACAATCTCACCGTGCGCGGTTCTATCGTTGAAGGCGCTGCAAGTGACGGAAATCAGGCCGTAGCGACCTTCACCAACACCAGGCAGGAAACGCTGGATATTACCGGCGAAAAGGTTTGGAAGGACGCAAACGGAACCCCGGTAACCAGCAATCTGCCGGACATCTACGTGCAGCTCCAACGCCGCCATAAGATAACGCAGGGAGCGCAGGAAGCGTGGCAGCTCGTCAAGTACCAGAACCAAGACTACCGGCCAGTTATAAACAACTACGGCGGCATGAAGTTCAGCTTCCTGGGCCTGCCTGCTAAGGATTACAGCAAAAATGACAAGCCGGACTTTGAGTACCGCGTAGTCGAAGGTTACGTTGATACGGAAGGCTTCCACGCCGTTGAGGAAGGAAAGACCATCACGATTGACGAGAAGGTTTACTGCGTCACCTATAATCCGGTTACGGTCTCGAAACCCGATGATTCAAGTAACAATGCAAAGCAGACCGTGACCATCACCAACAGGCAGCAAGACCCGAAGTTTACGCTGGATGTTACCAAGAAGTCGGCCGAGAACGATGGCGAGAACGACCAGCAGAAGCTGCTGGCAGGCGTTGAGTTTACGCTGGAGAAGCTGAATGCGAGCGGCCAGGTGGAGGAAGGCTATCCGAAGTATGGTATTACCAATGACCAAGGCAAGCTGATGATTAAGGGCGAGGATGGAAATCCCACCAACGATTCGGCATTTACGGGCTTGGAGGCTGGTAAATACCGCTTGACGGAGACGAAGGCGGCGGAAAACTACAACCTGCTGTCGGCGCCGATTTTGGTGACGTTTGGCAAGGACGGAACCTGTACGCTGAACGGCAGCACGATTAAGGTTTCGGCCAAGGAGAACAAACCAACCGAGTTTACCAAAAACGAGGATGGCAGCTACACGCTGGCCTTGACCGTTTTGAATCGGAAGACACCTGCGCTGCCGCATACGGGTGCGGATGCGCCTAGCTTGTGGCTGCTGATCGGGCTGCCGCTGGCAGTGGCGGGGTTGTTGATACTGGTATTCCGTTACAACAAGAAAGGGGGACGGACACGTTAATTGTTCCCCAATGCAAACCATAAACACAAACCATAAACAAATGAAGAGAGGTAAAGTCATGAAAAAAAAAAGCAGATTCTTAACAGGCTTGTTAAGCGCCGTCATGGCCCTCAGCCTGTGCGCCATGCCAGCCGCAGCAGATGATGTGAATCCGAAAGCTACGACTGCAAACCCTGTGTGGACCCAGGACACCGGCAGTATTACGATTCATAAGTACGAATGGAATGGTACAAAAAACGGAGCCCCCGCAACTGGCGAAGAAAATGATACGCAGCTGCCCGTGGGAGAAGATGGGAAAAAGCCTACACCATTAGCCGGTGCAACTTTTGAAATTTATAAGGTACATGATGAAAATTGGCTGAAAAGCTATTATTCTTACTCGAGTAGCGAAACATTTGATTTCAAAAAGTGGAATGTCTATGCAGAAAAAAGCGGTAATGCGTATAAGGTGAAATCTGACGCAAACCTGAAGAAAGAAAAAGACGCAACGACAGATGCAACAGGAAAAGCAGAGTTTAAGGACTTGCCATTGGGCCTTTATCTGGTGATTGAATCCAAAGCACCGGATTCCGTTACTACTGCGTGCGAACCGTTCTTTGTTTCGGTACCTATGACAAAGGTCAAAGATTCACAAACGAATCCTCTTAGTGACTGGCTCTATAATGTTCATGTTTATCCGAAAAACAAGACTTCCTATGGTGATGCAACTCTGCAAAAAATCGGCAAACAGAGTGGAAATGATACCGAAAACATTACCATGGAGGGGTATAAGTTCAAGCTATACAAAAAGCAGGAAACTGGTGCCTGGATGCAGATTACCAAGCTGCCCAAAAATGGTGTAGACAATACGGGTGATGCGATTGGTGAGAATGGCGTACTGACAACTAATGCCAATGGTCAGATTAGCGTTTCTGGCTTGAGTAATGGTGTATACGCTTTCGTGGAAACCGGCGTAAATGCAGCTGATGGTTATATTCTGGACTCTGGCATTGCGTATGTGTTCAAAATTGATAATGCAAAAATGGTAAAAGCTGCGGATACCGATGTTGCAGCAGACATATTCCCAGAGGGCACTACCAGCTTTGACTTTACCAGCTTTGATGAGAGCGGAACCTCTCAGGTTAAGGTAGTAAACTATAAGCCTGACTTCAAGAAGGAAGTCACCAAGCGTGGCAAAACTACTACCAGCGCAGATAATGATGCAGACTATGCCATTGGTGATGAGGTTCCCTATACGCTGACAATCAATGTTCCGGAAAATATTGCTAAGCTGAATACCTTCAAAGTTACTGATACGATGGATAAGACGCAACTGCTTTGCAACGAAAAATCTATTGTTGTGAAAGCTGAAGATACACAGCTTAGTGAAGACAACGCCTATACCCTGACAATGGCAGCTGCCGACAGTAGCAATTCTGGCTTTACCATTGACTTCAAGGCCAATGCCAAAACAGCCATTAACAGTTATGCAGGTAAAACCATTACCATCACCTATACAGCAACTCTCCAGCATGGCGCTTCTGTTGATGTTGCAGGTAACGTCAATAAGGCTGACCTGAGGTACTCCAAGAAAACGAATATTGCAGAGGGTGAAACGGATGAGCCGTATGACATCCACGATGAAGCCGTTGTTTACACCTTTAAAACCGGTATCCTGAAAAAGGGTGACGATGGCAAAAAATTGCAAGGTGTAGAGTTCACCCTCTACAAGAAGTTTGAGGATACGAAAGATACGGGCTACATCGAAAATGAAGAAACTGTAGGGGCAATCTTTGCTGGCAACAAAAAACCGTTCTTGAGCGATGATGAGACAAAGAAGCTGGGGTTGGATAGTACTGCCAAATGGTTTGAGGTAACCAATCTCATCACGAAAGAAAATGGTATCGACATCGCCAACGGTCTGCCCAACGGTACTTATAAGCTGGTTGAAACCAAGACCAACGAAGGCTATAACCTGTTGTCCGGCCCGGTTGATGCCAACCTGACAATTGACTACAAGACAACATGGAACAGCACAACTTCCTTTGACAACAATGGTCAAATCATCAAGCATGGTGAAGCAAAGACCACAACCTTCAATGATGGTAAATACGAGTATAAAGAAATCACCATCATCAACCGCAAGGGCTTCAACCTCCCCGTTACCGGTGGCTTCGGCACTCTGCTGTTCAGCGCAATCGGTGCTCTGCTGGTCGTCGGTGGTGTCGGCGTGCTGATGAGCACCAAAAAAAAGAAGAAGGGCAATGCCTGATTCGCATCCCCTGAACCAAACAACTTAAACAACTTACAAACTACCTAAAGGGGAAGGGCCGTTTTGGCTCTTCCCCTATGGTGTGTTATACGGCACCTTACACTTTTTTGAAAGGACACTGCCATGGATACCTCCACCAGACTGAAATTGGGCTTTGCGGCGCTGATGATCCTGTCCGGCATCGGCGTGGCGTCCTACCCGGTCATCAGCAACATGGTGGCCCAGCGCCACGCCAGTACGGCTATCCAAAATTACGACGAGACCGTGCATAGCATGGACACCGAAAAGCTGGACGCCGCCAAAGAGGCCGCCCGCCGCTACAATGAACAGCTGGGCAGCGCGCTGGACCGCGATGCCGCCGGCGAAGCCGAGGACACCGGCACCAGCTATGTGGACCTGATCGACGTGGGGGAGAGCCTTGGCTACATCACCATCCCGAAAATCGACGTCAACCTGCCCATTTACGAGGGCACCAGCGATGACGTCCTGCTGAAAGGCGTCGGCCATCTGGAAGGCTCCAGCTACCCGCTGGGCGGCGAAAGCACCCACAGCGTGCTGACCGGGCATCGCGGCCTGGCCGAGGCTGTGCTGTTTACCGACCTGGACAAATTGCAAGAGGGCGACAAATTTTATCTGCACATCATGGACGAGGTGCTGGCCTATCAGGTGGACCAGGTCAAGGTCGTTCTGCCCGAGGAGACCGATGACCTTACGATCGTGCAGGGCCAGGACTACTGCACCCTGGTGACCTGCACGCCCTACGCCATAAATACCCACCGCATGCTTGTGCGCGGCACCCGCGTGCCATATAATGGAGAGGAAGAAACCGGCGATACCCCGCAGGTCGTGCAATATCAGGCCCTGCACACCGGCACGGTGGTCAAGCGCATCGTGGATGCCTGGCCGTGGATCTCGGTGACCGGCAGCGTGATTATTGGCGGCGAAGCACTGCTGCTGCTTTTGCTGCTGCATCGCTGCAAAAAACGGGAGGAGGACGACTAAATGCGGCGTCTGCTTGTAAAAATCGGCGCGTGGCTGGCCATTCTGCTGGGCCTTGCCATGATGCTGCAGCCCACCGCCGCTGATTGGCTGACCCGCCAGCGCAACAGCAAAACGGCACAGCAGTTTGCCGCCAACACGGCCACCGCCGCCGATGCGGCAAACACTGACAGCGCCAGCCAAACCGCCGAGGAAAGCCGCCCCTACCCGGAACTGTACGCCGCCATGCAGGCCTACAACGCGCAGATTTACGCCGACGGCCAAAGCGGCCTGACCGACGCCTTCGCCTACGAGAATCCGCCGCTGGATCTGACCGATTACGGCTATGACGAGGAGGTCCTCGCCATGCTGTGGATCCCGCGGCTGGATCTGGAACTGCCCGTTTACCTGGGCGCCAGCCGAGAGAATATGGCCAAGGGCGCGGCGCTGCTGGGGCAGACCTCGATGCCGCTGGGCGGTGAAAACAGCAACACCGTGCTGGCCGCCCACCGCGGCTATTATGGCGCGGAAATGCTGCGCAACGTGCAGCAGATCCAAGTGGGGGACAAGATCCAGCTGACCACCCCGTGGGACACTTTGATTTACCGCGTGGCAGAGCTGAAGATCATCGACCCTGCGGATATTTCCTCGGTGTTGATCCAGCCGGGGCGGGATCTGCTGACGCTTTCCACCTGCCACCCCTACACCCAGAATTACCAGCGCTACCTTGTGATCGCCGAACGCGACCCCGATGCCGCCGTGACCGATAAGGACACCGACCTGCAGGAAAGCGAGGCCACTTGGGATGCCTCGCCCCGGCAGGTGACGATGGAAACAGACGGTACAACGTCTATCGCTGAGGTGGAACCCCAAAGCATCACCCCGCTGCCGCAGGAGGGCAGCACAGAATCCGAAGGCAGCGCGGTCTCCAACCTGATGATCTGGCTGGAAAACAACGCCCTTTGGGCCGGGTTCGTCTTTATTGCCGCCTGTGTCGGCGTGCTGGCGATCTGGCAAAAACACCGGGAGGAATGACCATGCAATACAACCAAAAGGCCGCTGACGTAGCGGCGGAAGTTTCCAAAGCCGTGTTTGGCAAGCCGCAGACCATCCGCACCATCTGGATGGCCATGCTGGCGGGCGGCCATGTGCTGATCGAGGACATCCCCGGTGTGGGCAAAACGACGCTGGCGCTGGCCTTTGCCCGCGCGCTGGAGCTGAACGAGAGCCGCGTGCAGTTTACCCCGGACGTGCTGCCCTCGGACATTGTGGGCTTTACCGTGTTCCAGAAGGAGACCGGGCGGCTGGTGTACCACCCCGGCAGCGTAATGTGCAACCTGTTTTTGGGTGATGAGATCAACCGTACCTCGAGCCGAACCCAGTCGGCGCTGTTGGAGGTGATGGAGGAGGGCACCGTCACCGTGGACGGCGTGACCCACCCCGTGCCCGCGCCCTTTACCGTTATTGCCACCGAAAACCCCGTGGGCGCTGCCGGTACGCAGATGCTGCCGCAGTCCCAGTTGGACCGTTTTACCGTGTGCGTTGTCATGGGCTACCCGGACACCGAGGCCGAGATGCAGATGCTGGCGGGCCGCGGCCAGCGCACCCTGCTGGAACAGGTGCACCCCGTGGCCAACCAGGCCGACCTGCTGGCCATGCAAAAAGAGGTGGCAGGAGTGTTTATCCATGAGCTGATGTATCGCTATATCGTGGATCTGGCACAGGCCAGCCGCAAGGAACCGCGCCTGGCGCTGGGGCTCAGCCCCCGTGCGTCGCTGG
>ENA-OROU01003010-OROU01003010.1-human-gut-metagenome-genome-assembly--contig:-NODE-3010-length-11324-cov-2.598012_pt1 | contig 11324 bp, 12 predicted proteins | sample MGYA00242131_ERZ509054 | MGnify/ENA primary metagenome ERZ509054 (study PRJEB26280, sample SAMEA2338749) | human gut metagenome | biome: human gut; feature: human-associated habitat; material: faeces... | reverse complement strand
CGCCAGATATTTTTTCCATCTGCTTTTCATCCTTTTGTCCCTCCTCTTGATACCCCTTCCATGATCCGGCTCCGGAAAACCAGAAACAGAACGATGAGGGGCAGGGAAATGACCACCACCGCCGCCATCATGGCAGGAATATTTTCCCGGCCGAAGCCGTTTTCCCTGATCTCCTGGATTCCGTTGGAAACGAGATACAGATTGGGATCGTCGGTGATGAGGCGGGGCCACACATAGGAGTTCCAGCATTCGATAACCTTTAAAATCACAATCGTCACCATGGTGGGCTTGCAGATCGGAATCATGACCTTACAGAGAAATTTCAGGTCCGAGGTTCCGTCCACCTTCGCCGCCCGGTAAAGCTCGTCGGGCACCTGCTCGAAATTTTCCTTCAAAAGATAAATGTAGAAAACTGAAGTCACCGAGGGGAGAATCAGTCCCGTGAAGGTGTTCCGGAGGTTCAGGTTCGTGATCGTCACAAAGTTTGTGATGACCACCAGCTCCGCCGGAATCATCATCAGAGAGAGAAAAAGCGTGAAGACCAGATTTTTTCCCGGGAAACTCAGTCTTGCAAAGGCGTAGGCCGCCAGTGTGATGACCACCATCATGATGGCCGTCGTGATCACCGTGAAAATCAGTGTGTTCAGAAGATATTTTGCCAGAGGAACGGCCGTGAAGGCATCCTTATAGTTTTCAAGAGTCGGCGACGCGGTGAAAAACGCCGGGATATGCTCCGCGTTATAAGCGCCGTAGCTTTTTACAGAAGTCAGAAGCATCCAGTAAAAAGGAAACAGGACGATGAGCGCCCAGATCGTCAAAAAAAGATAGGTTACTCCTTTTCCGAGGATCCGGCGTCTTTTTTCCGACTGCTCTATTTTTTCATAATCCATTTTTCTGTCCTCATTTGGTATAGTGAACGTGTTTCCGGCTGACCAGCAGGTTGATGCAGGTGATGGTCAGGACGATGACAAACAGGATGATTGCCGCCGCGGAAGCATAGGACGGATAGCCGCCGCTGTCTCCGTAAAGCATGTCGTAAACATAACCGACGATCGTATTCATGCCCGCCGCATTGAGGTTCGTTCCAAAGAGCGCCACAGCATCGCTGTAGGCCTTGAAGGCTCCGATGAAGCCGGTGATCACAAGGTAAAACACAGTCGGCGAGATCATCGGCAGCGTGATTTTATAGAAAATCCGGAACTTGGAGGTCCCGTCCACCCGGGCCGCATTGTAATAGGTCTGGTTCACAGAAGCCAGAGCGCTCGTGAGAATCAGAATCTTGAAGGGCATAACCACCCAGACCGTGTACACACAGAGCACCAGCATCTTGGCCCAGTAGGGGCCGTCGATGAAATCCACCGATTCGCCGCCAAACCAGTTCAGCACCAGATTGATGAGTCCGTCGGTGTAGGCTGTTTTTTTGAAAAGGATCATAAACACCAGACCGATGGCCAGCGTGTTTGTCACATAAGGCAGAAAATATACCGTCTGGTAGAGCTTCCTAAGCGGCTTGACCGAGCTTAGGGCCACCGAACTCAGGAGGGCCAGAAGCGTCGATACCGGCACGGTGATGGCCACCAGAAGCAGGGTATTTTTCAGAGCCTGGAGAAAATATGGATCATGGAGCACATAGGAATAGTTGTAGATTCCCGTGCCATAGTAAGTCTGGGAAGCGGAGTTATAGCCCTCCTCGAAGGAATAGACAAACACGTCTATGAGGGGATAGACCAGAAAAGCTCCCAGAAAAAGCAGCGCCGGCAAGAGATAGAGCCAGCCTTTGAAATCTTTCTTTTCCATGGTTTCGCCTCCCGTCAGATCCGGATCCGCTCTTCGCTGCTGCCGTCAAACACAAAGAGTTTTGATGGCTTCACCGCAAAGCGGACGATTTCGGATGAGGTATCTACCTTCGTCTCCGCGCTGATGATCGAGCGGATGTTGGGATTTAAGGAAGCCTCGTGGTTCGAAACGATGGAAATGTCTCTTCCCATGACTTCCACGCCGCCAAGCTGGCAAATCAGCGGGCCGTCCTCTTTTAAAAGAAAGCCCTCGGGGCGGATTCCCACGAAAACGTCCCGATCCTTCTGACCTGGTGCGTCAAGAACGGCAGCGTCTCCGATACAGACCTTTCCGTTTTTGATTTTTCCCTGAAATACGTTGATCGGCGGAGTTCCGAGGAATTTCGCCACAAAAAGATTTACCGGATCGTCGTAGACCTCCTGGGGCTTTCCGGTCTGCTGAACGACGCCGGCTTTCATCACCACAATGCGGTCGGAAATGCTCATGGCCTCCTCCTGGTCATGGGTGACAAAGACCGTCGTAATCTTCGTGGCCCGCTGGATCTTCCGAATCTCCTCCCGGGTCTGAAGCCGTAGTCTCGCATCCAGATTGGAAAGGGGCTCGTCCAGAAGAAGTACATGTGGAAGTTTCACCAGCGCCCGAGCGATGGCCACACGCTGCTGCTGACCGCCGGAGAGCTCGCCGGGTTTTCGCTCCATGAGTTCCTGAATCTGCACGAGAGCCGCCGCGTCCATGGCCCTTTTTTCCATCTCCGCCCTGGAAAGCTTGTCCTTCCCTTTCAGGTTCTGCAGCGGGAAGATGATGTTCTGCCGAACCGTGAGATGCGGATAGAGCGCATAGTTCTGAAACACCATGCCCACTCCGCGTTTTTCCGGCGGCAGCGCCGTCACGTCCTTATCCCCGAAAAAGATCTTGCCGCTGGTCGGCTTTTCCAGGCCGCAGATCATGTTCAGCGTCGTACTTTTTCCACAGCCCGAGGGGCCCAGAAGGCCGATGAGTTCCCCGTCGGGGATCTCGAAATTAAAATCCTTCACCGCTGTCACCCGGCTGCTGTTTCTTCCCCTGCCGGGAAAGCTTTTGGTCAAGTCCTCCAACTGAATTTTCATATGCTTTTTCCCTCTTATCTTTCCGCTTATCTGTTCCGGCCCGTATCCGGGTTCTCCAGAGATAGCTTTTCATTCAGTTTTTTATAAATATGCTCCGCCATCCAGGGCTCGCTGCAGGCTTTCAGCGCCTCATCCAGCGCAAACCAGCGCACGCCGCTGTTCTCGTCGGGCTTGATGTGGAGCGTATCTGCCTCGTCGGCCTCCAGTAAATAGGTGACGTTGGCATGAAGATGTGAGGAAACGTACTCTCCTCTCTTCACATGGCCGTCCACCGTGAGCATTTCCAGGGAAAAAATCCCCTCGGAAACCGGCTTTAAATTCGTGATGCCTGTCTCCTCCCGTGCTTCCTTCAAAGCCACATGGAGAAGGTCCTGATCTCCGTCCGCATGGCCGCCGGTCCAGGCCCAGGAATGGTAGATGTTGTGGTAGATCATCAGCACCTTGTCATGGGCCTGATTCACCAGCCAGGCGGAGGCGGTGAAATGTGCCACCCGGTTCTTCCTCTCAAAAATGTCCGGCTGAGTGTCCAGAAGAGCCAGCATGACCTCTCTATCTTTTTCTTCCTGCTCGTTGAAGGGCTGGTAGGCAAGAAGATCCTCTTTCAAACTCATTTTCTGCTGTTCCTTTCATGATGATGCAATACGAATTGCTCCGCTTCGCTCTCGCAATTCTCCAACCATTCGGAATCCGCTGATTTACTTCGTAAATTGCTACTTTCTCATGTTTGGGCGGGTCCCAAGTTCAAGAGCCTTCTCCTGCAAGCAGGAACGGCTCTTGAGTTTGCTCCCCTGGCATCATCATTCTAACAGATAATCCATCAAAAACCAACCCACTAACACAAAAATCCGGTTGACTTTTCCACTTTTCCCCCGTATCATCGTTTTAACGCTATACAGCGAATGAAGGAGGGAACTTGTTTGAGACAGATTTCAGGAAACAAACTTCTGGTAAAGGCCTTGAAGGAGGAAGGGGTGGATACCCTCTTCGGTTATCCCGGCGCCTGTACCATTGATATCAGCGACGAACTTTACAAACAGAGCGGGATTGATATCATTCTTCCCCGCCACGAGCAGGCTCTGGTTCACGAGGCTGACGCCTACGCCCGGACCACGGGAAAAGTCGGTGTCTGTCTGGTGACGAGCGGCCCCGGTGCCACCAACCTGGTGACAGGCCTTGCCACCGCCAACTATGACAGCGTGCCTCTCGTATGCTTCACAGGCCAGGTAGCCCGGCACCTCATCGGAAATGACGCTTTCCAGGAGGTCGATATCGTGGGCATCACCCGCAGCATCACCAAATACGGTGTCACCGTACGGAACCGGGAAGACCTGGGCCGCATCATCAAGGAGGCCTTTTACATCGCCCGTACCGGCCGTCCGGGCCCGGTCCTCATCGACCTTCCGAAGGATGTCATGGCAGAACTCGGCAGCGCGGAATACCCGAAGACAGTCAACATCCGCGGTTACAAGCCCAGCACCGGCGTCCATATGGGACAGCTCAAGAAAGCCCTGAAAATGCTCCATAAAGCCAAAAAACCGCTCTTCCTCGCCGGCGGCGGCGTCAACATCTCCCACGCCAACGAAATCTTTAAGGAAGTCGTGGAAAAGACTCAGGTTCCCGTGGTCACAACCATCATGGGCCGGGGCGCCATCTCCACGGAGCATCCCCTTTTCATCGGAAACATCGGCATGCACGGAGCCTACGCCGCCAACATGGCCATGAACGAGTGCGACCTGCTCTTTTCCATCGGTACCCGCTTTAACGACCGGATCACCGGAAAGCTCCATGCCTTCGCCCCCCACGCGGAGATCATCCATATCGATATCGATACGGCCTCCATTTCCCGGAATATCCATGTGGATGTGCCTATCGTTGCCGACGCGAAGGAAGCCATCACGAAAATGGCCGAATATGTGGAAAAATGCAACACCGGCAAGTGGCTCTCCACCATCGACGCCTGGAAATCCGAGCATCCTCTGACCATGAAAAAACGCCAGCTTATGAGCCCCCTTGATATCATAAATGAGATCAACCGCCAGTACGACGAAGCCATTCTCGTGACGGACGTGGGACAGCATCAGATGCTCGTCTCCCAGTATGCGGCCATCACCGAGAAGAAAAAGCTCATCATGTCCGGCGGCCTTGGAACCATGGGCTACGGCCTGCCCGGAGCCATCGGAGCAAAAATCGGCAATCCGGACACTCCGGTTATCATGGTCTCCGGCGACGGCGGTATGCAGATGAACATCCAGGAGCTGGCCACCGCCGTTCTGGAGGAGCTTCCCATCGTCTGCTGCATTTTCAACAACACTTATCTCGGCATGGTGCGCCAGTGGCAGAAGCTTTTCTACGGAAAACGCTACTCTATGACCAACCTCCGCTCCGGCGCCCTCTCCCGCCGCACCAACGGCCAGGAATATCCGGAATACACGCCGGATTTCATCAAGCTGGCAGAAAGCTACGGAGCCAAGGGTATCCGCGTGACAGAGACAGAAGAGATCGCCGCTGCCTTTGAGGAAGCGAAAAAGAACACCAAAAGACCGACCATTATCGAATTTATCATCGATCCGGAAGAAATGGTCTATCCCATGATCAAGCCCGGCGGAACCCTGGCCGATATGATCATGGACTGCTAAGGAGGTTGAATTATGGAAAAAGAATTACAGAAACGATGGATCTCCCTCTATGTGGAAAACCAGGTGGGCGTCCTCTCGAAGATCTCCGGCCTTTTCTCCGGAAAATCCTATAATCTGGACAGCCTCACCGTGGGTACCACCGAGGACCCAACGGTCTCCCGTATGACCATCGGTACTTTCAGCGATGACGAGACCTTCGAGCAGATCAAAAAACAGCTGAACCGCATGGTGGAGGTCATTCGTGTCCTCGATTTCACGAATGTCTCCGTTCATATGAAGGAAATCCTCTACGTCAAGGTGCTGGACTGCTCCCCCGAAGATAAGACGGAGCTCTTCCAGATTGCCGAGACCTTCAAAGCCCAAGTCATCGACTACGGTAAGGACAGTCTCCTTCTGGAGTTTTTCCAGACTTCAGGAAAAAATGATTCCGTGGTCCGCCTGATGAAAAAAGAATTCCACCACATTGAAGTGGTCCGGGGCGGAAGCGTTGGCATCGAGTCCATCAGCATGACCGACCGGTAAATAAACATAAGAAAAGCGCTGCAAGCCTTTCGGGTAGGAAGCTGCAGCGCTCTTTTTTATGCGTTCTTTTTGCCTTTCACGGCGTTGACTGCCAGACAGATGAGAACGGTCAGAACCATATCCGGCAGGGTGTTTCCCAGTGCAAAATCTACATGCATCAGAATTCGGTACAACACGAAACCGACAAGCCAGATCACCAGATTGCACCAGTCGAAAGCCCGCTCCTCTTTCTTCTTTTTCAGAAGGAAGAAGTCGGCGATTTGCACGGCGATCATCGGTGCGAAGACGGAACCGATGAGGTAGAGGAAATCTGTGATGTCATCCATCGGATAAACGATGGCTCCCACCGTACCGATGACCGTCACAGCGACGGCCGCATATTTTCCCTTGAGCTTCGCCACGATGGACTCTCCGGAAATTCCGGCGGAATAAGCGTCCAGGAAGGTGGTTGTAACGGTGGAAAAGACCACGATTAGAAGGCCTGCGATGCCAAGTCCGGCTTTCATGAGGATCTGGGCGATGTCATTTTCCCCGGTGAAAATGGAAGCTCCCATACCGATGACGTACATGAAGCAGCTCACAATGCCGTAAACCACAGCGCTGACGGCTGTCGCTTTCACCGGCTCCTTCGCTTCCCTCGTGTAATCGCTGATGAGAGGCAGCCAGGAAAGGGGCATGGCCACAGCCAACTCCACAGCCGCACCGAAGGTCAGAGAATCGTCAGCGGTGTCTGCCATGGGATTACCACTGAAGAAAATGATCTTGCTCAAAATCAGCGTCAGGATGAAAAGGGCCGCCATGGCGATAGTGTTGACCTTGCCAAGATTCGTGATGCCGATGAGAATCCAGACAATGATCAGCGCGCCGATGACCAGGCACCATACCCAGTGGCCTGTGGAAAAGATGCCATTGGCTGCCAGAGCGCCGTCATAGATCATGATGGCCGTCCAGCCCACCAGCTGAAGCACATTTAAGGTAGCAAACAGCTGACCGCCGTGGATACCGAAGCTGTCTTTCACGGTCTCCATGGCGCTTTTTCCCAGTTTTCCACCGATGACACCTGAGAGAAAGAGCATGATGCAGCCGATGACATGGCCGATCAGAATCGCTGCCAGGCCTTTTCCAAAGCCTAAGGATGAAAAATAAGTACCCGTCAGGATCTCAGCGATGGAGACACCGGCTCCGAACCAGATCAGGCCGTTTTCAAAGAGAGAGGTTTTCTTTTCCATGGCTTAAACCTCCGCTTCTTTCGTGTAGGCGTTGTCGATGGCGAAGCCGTGATCCATGGGGCCGCTGCCTTTTCCAAGATCGAGCATTGCTGCCAGGGCTCCGGAGATATAGTCCTTGGCCCGCTCCACGGATTCCTCCAGTGAAAAACCTTTTGCCAGGTTGGAGGCAATGGCGGAGGAAAGGGTGCAGCCGGTGCCGTGGGTGTTGGGATTGCTGATGCGTTTTCCGTTAAACCAGCGATAGGTTCCATCCGCATAGAGAAGGTCGTTGGCATCGTTGAGCTGATGCCCTCCCTTGCAGAGGACTGCACAGTGATATTCCTCGGAGATGCGTTTTGCCGCCTCAATCATATCCTCTGTGGTCTTCACTTCCATCCCTGTGAGGACTTCGGTTTCTGGAATGTTCGGTGTCAGGACGCAGGCCAGAGGAAAAAGCTCCTTTTTCAGGGTCTCCACTGCCTCCTCGCTGATGAGTCTCGCGCCGCTGGTGGCCACCATAACGGGATCCACCACGATGTTTTTCGCCTCGTACTGGCGGAGCTTTGCCGCGATCGTGCGGATAAGACTGCTCTCAGAAACCATGCCGATCTTCACCGCGTCAGGATAGATATCGGTGAAAATCGCGTCCAGTTCCTGGCCTAAAAATTCCGGGGTTGCGTTTAAAATAGAAGTTACGCCGGTTGTGTTCTGTGCAGTCAGAGCCGTGATGGCGCTCATGGCATATACGCCGTTTGCCATCATCGTCTTGATATCTGCCTGGATGCCGGCGCCTCCGCTGGAATCGCTTCCGGCGATCGTTACTGCTGTTCTCATTTTGATTTCTCCTTTTCAGTAAACGTTTTATTGAGCGGTCCGAAGTGGTGCCCCCGACGGGCCGCTGGATGAACGGGATTTACTCCCTGACCATCTCTTTTGTTGCAGTTTTCAGTTCTTCTGAAGCTTTCTTAATGTCTTTCTGGCCGTAAATCGCGCTGATCACGGCGATGCCGCAGATCCCGCTGCTGGAAAGCTCCTTCACATTGTCTTTCGTGATGCCGCCGATGGCAATGACCGGAATGGAAACGGCCTCGCAGATGGCTTTCAGCGTCTCAAAGGGCACTTCCACGGCGTCATCCTTGGAGCTCGTCGGGAAAACGGCTCCCACACCGAGGTAATCGGCCCCGTGTCTCTCTGCGAGAACAGCCTGCTCCACGGTCTGGGCGGAAACGCCGATGATCTTGTCCGGTCCTAATTTTGCCCGCACATCCCCGGCTTCCATATCGCGCTGGCCCACATGAACGCCATCCGCATCCATCTCTATGGCAATCTCCACATTATCGTTGATGACAAAAGGAACGTGATACTCTCTGCAGAGTTCCTTCAGATCTTTGGCTTCCTCCAGAAAATGCTCCTCGTCCAGTTTTTTCTCCCGGAGCTGAACAAAGGTCACGCCGCCCTCCAGACTCTCTTTTACCACCTCATGCAGGGTGCGGCCCTCCAGCCAATGCCGGTCTGTCACCGCATAGAGTAGAAGATTTTCCTTATCGCACTTCATATTTGGCTCCCTTCTCCAGGATCTCACCGGTCATGTTGTAGATGGCGTCGATGATCCGGTTGCGGTAGGTGGAGTTTCCGTCGCCCTCAACCATGCGGCTCCAGCCGATCTCTCCGGCCAGGCCCATCATGCAGACGGCGGCTGCGGCAGCTTCCAGCTGGTTATCCGGGTTGGCAGCCACGAAAGCCGTCATCATGCCGGAAAGCTGGCAGCCGGTTCCGGTGATCTGTCCCATCTCCGGGCGGCCGTTGCGGATCACATAGCATTTTTCCCCGTCGCTTACCAGATCAATGGCTCCGGTGACGGCCACGATGGAACCGCTCTCTTTTGCAAAATTCTTCACGAAACGGATGGAATCATCCAGAGTCTCGTCGGTGACTTTATCTGCCACGTCAGCATCCACGCCCTTGGTGGTGCCGCTTCCCAGAGCCAGGGTCTTAATCTCGGAAATATTTCCGCGGATCACGGTCAGCTTCAGTTCCTTCATCAGCTTCACTGCTGTATTGGTACGAAGAGCGGAAGCACCCGCTCCCACCGGATCCAGAAGAACGGGATGACCCAGTTCATTGGATTTCTTTCCTGCCTTCAACATGGCTTCGATACTGGTCTTATGCAGGGTTCCGATGTTGATATTCAGGGCGCTGCAGATGGCAGTGATATCCACCACATCCTCCGGCTCGTCGGACATGATGGGGCTGCCGCCGCAAGCCAGGAGTACATTGGCCACATCGTTGACGGTGACATAGTTGGTGATGTTATGTACCAGAGGTACGTTTTTTCTTACATTTTCACAACAGGTTTTCAGCATGTTTTTGCTCCTCCTTAAAGAAAGTATTCCGGCCCTTCTTCCGCAGTTGCCGGCATTTTCTGACAGCCTGAACAAAAAGAAAAAGCGGATATGCCTGACATAGACATATCCGCTTCATGATTTTTCCATCACAGAGCGAGATACGCTACGCGAATCTCGCTCTGATTAGCAGTCGTCAAATGCACTTGCACAAGTGCGTGCATTTTCCTCGTTGCCATCACAAAAAGAACTCTGCGTTTATCCCTACGTTGGCATTATCCAAATCAGGTTATAGGTCAAGACGATACAGTCTACTCTCAGCCTGCTTTCCGCAAGCTCCCCTTGTCGTTCTGTATTATACGCCTCTGATCTGAAAAATGCAACCGGGAAACAAAAACTCTTACCAGAGTGCTCTCAGAGCCTCCTCCTCTTTGCCCGCAGTCTTTATTCCAAGAATTTCCTTGCTGCTTCTATTTTTAACCGTCTGAATGTTGCCAGGTCTCTCTCTATTGGTGTATAGTTAAAATACTATTTTAAGAATCGGGGAATGACTATGAAGTATGCGTTTACAAATGGAAAAATCCTGGACGGTTCCAGGGATATGCAGGTGCAGACCGGCCGCTGCATCCTGGTGAAAAATGGAAAAATCCACGATATCGTGTCTGACACGACCTATCTTTCCGGCTACACAAAAATTGATCTGAAAGGCCACTACATCCTTCCCGGTCTCATCAATATGCACGTCCACCTCGCCGGAAGCGGAAAGCCGCAGAAAAAGCAGCGTGACAATGAAAAACTGGTAAATACCATCATGAGCACCTCACTCACCAGAGCCATTGCTTACCGAATGGTTGCTGGCTTTGCCAAGGACGAACTCTTAAGCGGCGTCACCACGATCCGTACCGTGGGCGGTCTGGGAGATTTTGATACCCGCCTTCGCGATGAAATCAAAGCCGGATCCAAAATTGGGCCCCGCATCCTCGCCTCCAATCAGGGAATCTCTGTGCCCGGCGAGCTGAAAATGCCGCCGGAAATGGTCCGGGCTGTCTGCGAAAAAACCCACGCCGACGGCTATCTCGTGGCCGCCCATGTGGAATCTCCGGAAGGTGTCCGCGTCGCCCTGGAAAATGGCGTGGACTCCATCGAACACGGGGCCAAACTTACCGACGAGATGGTAAAGCTCTTCAAAGAGCGGGGTGCTTTCCTCTGTACTACGATCTCACCGGCCCTGCCCTATGCCCTATTCGACCGCTCCATCACCAACACTACCAAACGGAGCGCCGAACTGACCGATATCGATTCCATCACCGGTTCCATTGAAAAAGGCAAAGCTGCAGACCTGATCGTCACGGCCCAGAATCCGCTGAAGGATCTGAAAGCCCTCCGAAACCTGGAGATGGTCATCTCCGGCGGCCGCTTCATCGAACATCCTAAGATCAAAAAGAGGAAACAGGTCGAGGCGGAACTCGATAAATTCCTCTGATTTTTACAACTCGCGGTTTACAATGGGAGAAATGACAGGTTTTCCTTCTCTGTCTAAGAGGGGTGTCATTCCTCCCGCATTACCGCTTGTATGAAACACATAGTTTACGCCAGTCTCTTTATCCACCCAGATTTCCGTCATTGTCAGGGTACCCTGTGAATAAATTCTCTCAAATCTCTGATCTTTCGCCATTTTCGTTTCCTCCTTTTTAACACTTCATAAATCCGCGA
>ENA-OROU01003004-OROU01003004.1-human-gut-metagenome-genome-assembly--contig:-NODE-3004-length-11362-cov-12.386044_pt1 | contig 11362 bp, 7 predicted proteins | sample MGYA00242131_ERZ509054 | MGnify/ENA primary metagenome ERZ509054 (study PRJEB26280, sample SAMEA2338749) | human gut metagenome | biome: human gut; feature: human-associated habitat; material: faeces... | reverse complement strand
CCAGCTGCCACGCCATTGTGGAGGCCCTGCGCGCCGGGCTGCGCAAAGCCCACCTGCCCGAAACGGCAGTGAGCCTGATCGAGGATACGAGCCACGCCAGCGCCAACGAGCTGATGACCGCTGACGGGCTGGTGGACCTGCTGATTCCCCGCGGTGGTGCCGGGCTGATTCGCGCCTGCGTGGAGAATGCCACAGTCCCCTGCATCCAGACCGGCACCGGCATCTGCCACGTTTATGTGGACGCTGCCGCTGATCTGGAGATGGCTGTGAACATTGTGGAGAACGCCAAGACCAGCCGTCCCAGCGTTTGCAACGCCGAGGAGGCTCTGCTGGTACACCGGGATGTGGCCGCCCAGTTTTTGCCGATGCTGAAACAGCGCCTTGTAGACGACCGCACCGCCGTCGGGCTGACCCCGGTGGAACTGCACCTGGACGCCCGCGCCGCGGCTATCATTGACGGTGTGCCTGCCGCACCTGCGGATTTTGACACCGAATATCTGGACTACAAGCTGAGCGTGGCCGTGGTGAATACACTGGACGACGCCATTGCCCATATTGCCAAGCACTCCACCCACCACAGCGAGGCCATCATCACGGCGGACAAGGCCGCCGCCCAGCGTTTTACCGCCTGCGTGGACAGCGCCGCGGTCTACGTGAACGCCAGCACCCGCTTTACCGATGGCGGTGAGTTCGGCCTGGGCTGCGAGATGGGCATCAGCACCCAAAAGCTGCACGCCCGCGGCCCCATGGGGCTGGCCGAGCTGTGCACCTACAAGTACATCATCCACGGCAGCGGCCAGACCCGCGGCGGTGCCGCCGCCAAACTGCAGACGCCCTGCTGCTGAAAATTTAAAATGACCAAAAATTCCCCGGTGCGGTTCAGAATAAAACCGCACCGGGGAATTGCTGTTTATATGGATGTCAGCCGATGTTCATATCGACGGGCTTGGAGATGCCATTGACGTGGCCGGAGCCCGTGTACTGCCAGATGTTGTATTTATAGCTGAAGTTCAGGGTGTCGCGGTACTGGGCGATCCAGGTGTTGTACTTGCTGATGTTAGCGAAGTTCAGCGAGTTGTAGAACCAGCTTGCATAGGAGTACACACCGGCAGAGTAGCCGGAGTTGCGGATGGTCTCGCAGAATGCGACGGCGCAGGCGGTGCGCTGGGCGGCGCTGATGGTATCGGCGCGGCCGGTATCACCGGCGACTTTCTCGGTATCGTAGTAGACACCCAGGGGCAGCGAGTAGCCGCTGACCAGGCTCAGCACCATGCTGGCTTCCTCGACGGCCTCGGCCTCGTTAGTGGCTTGGCTGTAGAAGTAGACGCCCACTTTCAGGCCTGCGTTGATGGCGCCGCGGATGTTGGCGCGGTAGGTGGAATCCTCGACCAGAGCGCCGCTGCCGTAGCCGCGGTAGCCGCAGCGGATGATGGCAAAGGTGATGCCGTCGGCCTTGACAGCGTTCCAGTCAATGCTGCCCTGGAACTTGGAAACATCAATGCCGCGGGCCGTGCGATTCAGCGCACCGTCGGCACCAAAGGTGTAGACGTTGCCCTGGATGACCTGGTTGCCGGTAACTGGCTGGTGGGTGGCGGGGTCGTAATAGTACGTGGCGCCGTCAATGTTCTGCCAACCGGTGTACTGGTACTCGACGGTCTCGGTGCTGGTCACGTCAAAGCCGTACCCGGCCAGCTTGGAGGCTTCGATCTCATGGGGAAAGCCTGCGGTGCGGTCCACCGGCGTGGGGGCCGGGGTGGCCGTGGGGGCAGTTTCCGGGGTGGAGGTTTCCGGCGTAGCGGTTTCACCCGTTGCGGTTTCCGCCGTTGCCGCCTGGCTCAAAGGTTCCTCCGCGCTGAAAAACCGCAGAATATCCCCCAGCACCGGGATGTCCAGCAGCGTTTCCACAAAGCTGGTCCGTGGGGTCTGACGGGTGCTTTCCGCATAGGCGGGCGCTGCTGTTGCCACACACAGGCAAAGCGCCGCACACAATGCCAGCATACGCATGTTTGTTTGTTTCATGTAAGTGTTCCCCTTTTTTTACATCTTTGGCTGTTCTGTAAAATCAAAAAAGCCGGGGCGTGCCGGTTTTGAACCCGCACTGCTCCGGCTTTGGTGCCCGATGATTACTTTACGGTCTTTTTGATTTTGGATGCGCTGTAGGTCTTCATCACGCTGGCGGAAAGGCTATTTTCCATCTCGGCGCCCTCTGCATAGAACTCGTCCTGCAAAGCATCGCTCTTCATAGCGTCCAGCAGATTATAGCGGCTCACAAAATCATCCACCGTGCCCTGCTCCATGGGGTCCAGGCTGCGCACGATCATGTAGCTCATGCCAAGGTCGGCCACCGTCCAGTTGCCGGTACCGGCTGCTTTTACCGCATCGGTAATGCTGTTGCCGCCGTCATTGGTGTTGTAGCTGGACAGGTCCGAAGGCGTAAACAGACCGCTGCCGGTGTAATACAGTGCCTGGGTTGCTTCCACGCTGCTGCCCAGTGCGGTAAAGGCCTGCGGCACATAGGTCATTGCAGCACTGTACAGGGCAGATTCGTTGGTAGCCGCGGCCAAGTCATCACGGCACTGGTTGGCCAAGGCTTCAATCTCGGCTTTCTGGTCGTCGCTGGCAAAGGTATAAGTGCTCTGGTCAAATAGCGGCAGCTGGACCAGCTCCAGGTAGTAGCAATCGTTGTTGATGTAATCGGCATATTCCTGCTCGGTGACCGGGCTGCTGCCGTTTTCGCCGTAGATCAGCTTCAGGCAGGCATCTGCCTTTTTGCTGTTCAGCTGGTACTTTTCCAAGGTTGCCTTGGAAATGCCGTTTGCTGCGTACAGATCGCTGTTATTCTCCCACTGGGTATCGGCGGTCTTGGCGGCTTCGGCGGTAGCGGCTTCGTCCAGTGTGCCGCCCAGCTCGTCAAACTTCTTTTCCACAGCTGCGTAATACTGCAGGCTGCGCAGGGTCAGGCGAGCAACGTAATCTGCGCCGTCGGTGGTAACTTCCTCGCCGTTAATGGTGCCGGTGCACTCAGCTTTCAGCACGGCTTTCACGTTGCTGGCGGTTTCGCCGGTGGCAAGCTTTGCTGCGCCGGAAGCGGTGTTGTAGGCGTTATACTGGGCCAGCAGGTAGATGCCGGCCGGGATATCAACGCCGCCAACGCTGCCCACGCTGGCCGGGGTGGACATGGCACAGCCCGTTACGCCCAGCAGCAGCATGACTGCCAGAGCCAGACTGATGAATTTTTGTTTCATGTTGTGGGGTCTCCTTACTATACTTTCAATTTGCCGCGCGGGCACCACCCGCAAATGGCAATGTAAAAACATTATACCGCGTTTGACCGCCCATTGCAAGCACGGTGTGGGGGCAAAATCGCCCGCCAAGCAACAAAAAAACAGGGCAGCCGTCCCAAAATGGCCAACCGCCCTGTTCTGTTTTTCCTTATTCCTGCCTCCGGGGCTGAAAGCCAGCCCACCGGGCAGCTGAATTTACTGGCGCAGTGCCTGGATCACACAGTCCAGGTCATGTTCGTCCTCACAGACGATCTTGACCGGATGGCTGTAGTCCAGACTCATCATACCGAGAATGCTCTTTGCATCAGCAATGCTGCCCTTCATGTCATGCACGCCGACCTCATTGTAACACTTGGCAGCGGCAGACACGATTCCCTGTACTTCTGCGAAGTTGGAAACCTTGACTTGTCTTACCATAATAATGACCTCCATAAATAAAACCCGGCACAGGCCATCATGCCTGCGCGGTAAGGGCGGAACCCACATTTCCTTTTCCTTACAGCTGCATTATAGCATAATTTTATCCGGCGTACCTATGTTAGATTCATTGTTGCCATTTTTTCATCGGGATGCACAAAAGACAAATTTGTTCATGTTCCGCTTTGTACAGGCTGCCAAAGTTTTTTCGCTTTATTCACGAATTTTCTTTATTTTTTGACTTTTCTGGCTTCAGTTTTTGTCTTTTCAGCTCTGCATTTTAACGGTTTTTGTTCCTGTTTTGGCAGGTTGCACATTCAAACTGTCCATTTGGCTTTTCCTTCCGGCAACATAATTCCATGCTCTGCCGAAAAGTGCTGATTTTTGCGGTTTTCGGCCAGGTTTTCAGCTCTGGGGCACGCCTTTCATGGTCAGGGCAATGCGCTTTTTGGCTGTATCCACGCTCAGTACCTTGACCTGCACCACATCGCCCACTTTCAGCGCATCTCTCGGGTTCTTGATAAACTTATCACTGATCTGGGAAACATGCACCAATCCGTCCTGATGCACGCCGATATCTACAAATGCGCCAAAGTCAATCACATTGCGCACGGTACCTTTCAGCTCCATGCCGGGCTTCAGGTCCTCCAGCCCCATCACATCGCTGCGCAGCAGGGGTTTGGGCAGGCTGTCGCGCACATCGCGCCCCGGCTTGCACAGCTCGGACACAATATCCATCAGAGTGGGTTCGCCCACACCAAGTGCTTCGCACAAGGCTTTGGTGCCGCAGTTCTTCACCCGTACCGGCAGGCTCTGCATCGCGTCCGTGCCGATCTCTTTGGCGTCACAGCCGCAGGCTTCCAGCAGGCCCTTGGCGGCGGGGTAGCTTTCGGGGTGGACGGCGGTTGCATCCAGCGGGTTCTTGGCACCCGGCAGGCGCAAAAAGCCTGCGCACTGTTCAAATGCCTTGGGGCCAAGGCCCTTGACCTTTTTCAGCTGCGCACGGGAGGTAAACGCGCCCTCCTCCTCACGCCAAGCCACAATATTTTTAGCGGTAGCGTTGGTAATGCCGGCCACACGGGCCAGCAGCGGGGCGGACGCCGTGTTCAGATCCACGCCAACGCTGTTCACGCAGTCTTCCACCACACCGTCCAGCGTTTCGTTCAGGCGCTTCTGGGGCATATCATGCTGGTACTGGCCCACGCCCACGGCCTTGGGGTCAATTTTAACCAGTTCGGCCAGCGGGTCCTGCAAGCGGCGCGCAATGGAAACCGCGCTGCGCAGGTTGACATCATACTGCGGGAACTCCTCCGCCGCCAGCTTGGACGCCGAATACACCGAAGCACCGGCTTCACTGACGACCATATATTGCAGGTGCAGCCCCTTTTCCTCGGCCAGTTCACGGATTACGGCGGCGGCAAACTCCTCGGTTTCATGCCCGGCGGTGCCGTTGCCGATGGCCATGACCTCCACCTCGTTTTTCAGCACCATGCTCTTGATGGTTTTCTTGGCCTGATCCACCCGCTTGAATTCCGGCACCGGGTATACCACGTTGGTATCCAGCACCTTGCCGGTGGGGTCCACCACGGCAACCTTGCAGCCCATGCGGTAGCCGGGGTCCAGGCCCATCACGGTTTTGCCGCGGATGGGCGGCTGCAGCAGCAGCTGGCGCAGATTCTCGCCAAACACAGTGATGGCACCCTCGGCGGCCTTGGCGGTCAGTTCGGCGCGCAGTTCGTTTTCCAGGCTGGGGTGGATCAGGCGGCTGTAGGCATCCAGTGCCGCGGCTTCCACAATGGCAGCGCTGGCGCCGCCGGTCTTTTTGCGGGCGAACATCCAGGCCACAATGCCCCCGGCGCGCTCGGCTTCCACGGCAATGCTCACCTTCAAAAAGCCTTCCCGCTCGCCGCGGTCCAGGGCCAGAATACGGTGGCCAGGGATTTTGGCGACAGGCTCGGTATAATCATAATACTGGGTGTATACGCTGTCTTCGTCCTTAGCTTTTACGCTTTTGACCATGCCGAACGCATGGTAGTAGCGGCGCAGCTCGGCGCGGCAGTGAGCGTCATCGCTGATGGTTTCGGCAATGATATCTTGTGCCCCGGCCAGAGCGGCTGCTGCATCGGGGACTTCCTCGTTCAGGTAGTCGTTGGCGGCTGTCTGCGGGTCAAAGTTAGCATCCTGCTTCAAGGTAGCATCGGCCAGCGGCTGCAGGCCGCGAGCGCGGGCGATGCTGGCGCGGGTCTTGCGCTTGGGCTTATACGGACGATAGATATCCTCCACCTCGGCCAGTGTTTTGGCACCAGCCAAAGCGGCCTGCAGTTCCGGCGTCATGGCGTTCTGCGCTTCAATGGAGCCGGTCACTTCTTCTTTACGCTTATCCAATCCGCGCAGGTATTCCAGGCGGTCGCCCAAGTTGCGCAGCACCTGGTCATCCATAGAGCCGGTAGCTTCTTTGCGGTAGCGGGCAATAAATGGGATGGTGTTCCCGGCATCGATCAGGTCAATGGCACCCTGTACGTTTTTCAGGCTCAGGTTCAGTTCCTGCGCCAGCTGTTCGGCATGGTTCGGCATCTTTGTTCTCACTTTCTGTTTTACAAGGGATTTTCCACGCGGGATTTTCCAGCCTTTTTTTGAAAAAAAGGCTTCGGCGAAAAAACTTTAATATATAAATTATAGTAGATAGTTAAAAATCAGCTGTAGGGCGGGGTGTTGTGCCATGATTCCACATATCGGGCTGTATCCGGGTATATCACCCCATCATATGCCACACACCCGCGTGCGCACAATGTGCGCCCCTACGGTCTCCATCGGGATAAAACGCAATTTTCCGCCCCCGACTACATCCTAAGGCAATACCGCATAATTCTAAGTGTCGATACGGCGAGCGAGGTACGGCAGATGCTAAGCCAAAAGCGCAGATCATACTTTGTGTATTATCGAGCATTTTGGCAACGCAGATGCCGTGCCGCAGCCGCCGGAGCGGTGCTTAAGCCGTAAGGCGGGAATTATGCGGTGTTGCCCTAAATTTGACCGTGCACACTCCCAACGGTTTGGCGGGGCATCATTTACCCCACACTGCTCTCTTCCCGGCGCTTTTTCCGGTGCAATACTGCTACCCACACGGCATACACCACAATAGCGCCGGCGCTGACGGCAACGCTCTGCCGCAGACCGGCCGTGTGGTAGGTGAACACGATCTCGCTGTGGCCCGCCGGGGCGGCAACCGCCATCAGGCCGTTGTCCACTTTCTCCACCTCCGCCGGCACACCGTTCACGGTTGCGGTAAAACCATCGTCATAGGGCACGCTGAACAGTACCAGATTTTCGGCTTCCAGATCCGCCTGCGCGGTAAAGCCGGTGCGCGTTGCGGTAAAGCTTGTCACAGCGCTTTCCCGCCGGGCCGTACAGTCCTGCACATAATCCTCATAGCTGATGTTATTTTTCTCATCATCCGTCAGGTTCTGCATCATCTGGCCGTACCGTTCCACCTGTTCATCGGTCAGCAGCAGGGCTTTCATCAGTACATTGCCCGCGTTGGTATCGCTCACCGTTTCAAAGTCCTCTTCCGTAATATAGGAATCATAGGTAAAGCCCATCGGCACCCAGTTCTCGTTCTCGTAAATCAGGTAGCTTGTGGTGCTTGAAACAAGGTTCCAGCCTTCCAGCTTTTCTTTTTCCCAATCCTCAACTTTTTCTTTCGGCACAAGGGTATACCGCACGCTCAGCAGACCGCGCAGGGCATACAGGCTGGCTTCCGGCTTGGAGTTCACATCCCGCTTAACGCCCACCGTAGGGTAAAATTCCAGAATGCTGGGTGCTACCGTGGAGTTAAAGAACTGGATGCAGCTTTTGTCCAGCCACAGACCAAGGTTGTTATAACTGTCGTAAGCGTCCAGCCGGTAAAAGACATCGTCCGGCAGAACGGCGTTCAGCTCCGGGGCTTCGCGCCAGGTCTGCTGCACATAGTCCGCATCGTGGTACCACTGGCCGTATTTGGTGATGGAAAGGTGTACCTGCCCATACACAAAGCTGAACCCCAGCACCACGGCCAGCACCGCCGCCGGGAACCGTTCCGCCAGCTGCCTGCGGTAATGCAGCAGCAGCCAGAACAGCCCCACGCCCAACATACTGACCAGCAAAATGCCCCAGTAGCGCAGCGGTTCCTCCACCACGCCAATGGTGGTGGTGCCGTCTTTTTCATTGGGCACCAGCGCAAAGGCAATGCTGCTCAAGGTACACAGCGCCACAAGGCCCAGCGCGCGGCGGTACTCGGTTTCGCACAGGTTGGCTTTTTGCAGCGTCATAGCCGTGGCGGCGCAGAGCACCAAAACCGGCATATAATACCAGCGCGCATAATAGCTGGAATTGAGGGCATAGAACATGCTGTTCAGCACCGGCACAAAGGCGCAGATAAGGCACACTTTCATGATGCGCGCAAAGGGGTGGCGCCGCCGCACGCGGCAGAACACCAGCCCGCCCGCAATGCCCACCACCGGCAGGTAGACGGTCATGCTGGTGTGCTTTAAGATGCCCTCCTGGAACAGGTCTTTCAGGTAGGGGGCATCCGGCATCAAAAAAGCGCTGTAAAAAATGGCAAGGTACTGCTGGGCGCTGCCGTATACAAGGTAGCCGTACCCATTGAATGGATCGATTGTGCGCGGGTTCTGCACCAGCGAAAGTGCCGCCGGAACCAGCAGCGCACAGCCCATGCAGCAGCCCAGCACCGTCTGGAACGCCAGCGCCCCAAACAGGCGCAGGTTCAGCTTGTACCGGCCGCCCGCCACCATGCAGACAAAATAAATCATCAAAAACACGGCCTGCCCGGCAAAAAAGAAATAGTTGTTGAGCAGGTTGACCGCAACCCAAAACGGGAATGCACCGTGCCTGCGGTCCAGCACGGCGTCATCCAGCGCTTTGAGCATGTAGGGGAACAGCGCCACAACGTCCAAAAAGTGGTTAAAGAACACGTTGTACACCGTAAAGCCGGAGAACGCATACAGACACGCGCCCACCATGCTCCAGCGCTCGTCTTTTACCCAGCGGCGCATCCACAGGTAAGCCCCGCCGCCCGCCACAGCAAATTTAAGGCAGAGCATTGGCACCATGGCCCAGGGCGTCCACCGATAGGGCAGCAGCAGGGTGAGCCAGAAAAACGGGCTGCCGCACAGATAAAAGCTGTAGGAGTTCACAAACCCGCTGCCCAGGTCCGTTGCCCAGCTGAAACTGCCCCCCTGCTTAACAAAATTGTTGGCATAGGAATAAAAGGAAATCTGCTGGTCGTTAAAGTCCCCGGCGTAGTGGAAAAAGTCGCCGTTCAGGCCATCAATGATGCAGTGGGGCAAAAACAGCGCCACCGCCACCGCAAAGCAAAGCCAGAACACCTGCCAATACCGTGACCGCCCGCCTGTTTTGTGCTCCAAAAGCTTGCCGCCAATCTTCAATGCAATTCCCTCCTTTGAAGGGATGTGATATACTTTATAATTAGAAATGAGCAATTATCTGCCATTCTTTGGCTCCTCGTATTTTAGGGCAATACCGCACAATTCCCGCCTAACGGCTCAAGCACCGCTCCGGCGGCTGCGGCACGGCATCTGCGTTGCCAAAATGCTCGATAAGACATCCAGTATTATCTGCGCTTTTGGCTTAGCATCTGCCGCACCTCGCTCGCCGTATCAGCACTTAGAATTATGCGGTGTTGCCTTAGCAAAAGGTCTGCCCCATTGCCCACCATTTAATTTCTCATTCCTAATTGCTAATTCCTAATTTTTTCAAGAGTGAGGTGCTTTGTTTTGTCTCTATACCCTTTTCACGCTCTTTTGGGGCGCATGAAGTATATTACGCGGTGGGCGCTGATGCGCTGCATGCGGCAGGAAAGCCTGAGTGAGCACACGGCGGATACCGCCCTGCTGGCCCATGCGCTTTGCCTGATCGCCCGGAACATCACCCACACCGGGGCCGATATCCGTCCCGATACTGTGGCCGCCGCGGCGCTGTACCACGATGCGCCGGAAATTTTGACCGGCGATATGCCTACCCCGGTCAAATACAAGAACGAAGCCCTGCGCACCGCCTACAAAGCCGTGGAACGGGAAAGCGCCCTTGCCATGGCGGATCTGCTGCCGCCGGAGCTGCATGAGATCGAAGGCAGCTACCTGACCGGCAGTGTGCTGAACGATGCCGAGCGCAAGCTGCTAAAAGCCGCAGACCGGCTTTCGGCCCTGATCAAGTGCATGGAGGAGGTGGAAAGCGGCAACCGCGAGTTCACCGCCGCTCTCGCCCAACAAAAAGCCGATCTGGCCGCCATGCACAGCCCCGAAGCCGATTATTTCATTGAGCACATGCTGCCGTGCTATACGCAGAACCTGGATGAGCTAACGAAAAAGTAAGCAAATAGTGAGGAGTTAGGAGTTGAAGGTGCGGCTTGCGCCGCATTTTCGAAAATTTGAAAATAAGAAAAGGTTAATATTCAAAATCGTGCGCGTCAGCGCACACCATAAACTCCTAACTCCTACTTCCTAACTCCTAACTACCCTTGGAGCTTATATACCGCCTCAATCAGCTTGTCCACATCGGTAAAATGCTCCAGCATGGAACAATAACGGCGCAGGGACGCGGCGCCTTTCAGACCTTTCATATAGTGCATGGCCTGGCCGCGGGCCTGGGGCATAGCGGTCCATTCGCCTTTTTCTTCGCACATTTCGTAGATTTGGGCGCGCAGGGCGCTCATCCGGGCGTTCAGGCTGGGTTCGCCGGGCTCCGGCTGGCCAGTCAATACGGCGTTGATGCGCTCAAACAGCCAGGGGTCGCCCAGCGCGCCGCGGCCGATCATCACGCCCGCGCAGCCGGTTTGCTCCAAAATCTGCTTTGCGTCTTCCGCCGTGGTGATATCGCCGTTTGCCAGCACCGGAATGCCGACCGCTTTGCGGATCTCCGTGATGGCATCCACATCAATGGGCGGGATGTACATCTGCTCCCGCGTGCGGCCATGCACGGCGATCAGGTCTGCACCGTTTGCTTCACACTGCCGGGCCACGGCAACGCCGGTCAGCTGCTCGGCATCCCAGCCAATGCGCATTTTAACGGTCAGAGGCTTATCCGGCCCCAGGGCTCCGCGGGCAGCGGCCACCATGCGGCCGCACAGCTCCGGGTCCTGCATCAGTTTGCTGCCTGCACCGCTGGATGTGATCTTGGGGGCCGGGCAACCCATGTTGATGTCCAGAATATCAAACTGCACGCCTTTTTCCTGAATGATCCGGATCGCCTGCGCCATCGTTTCGGGCTCGGCCCCAAACAGCTGCACGGCATAAATGCCGTGGGAGGCCTTGTCCCGCAGCAGGCGCACGCTTTTGTCATCGCCAAAGGTAATGGCCTTGGCGCTGGCCATCTCGCTTACCGTCCACGCCGCGCCATGGTCCGCCATCAGGTGCCGGCACGCCGCATCCGTAAACCCCGCCATCGGCGCAAACACCGCAGGCTGTGCATATGGAATGGTTAGATTGCGTAATTGCATATTTTTGATAGGCAGGAGTGAAGAGCGAGGAGTTAGGAGTGAGGAGTTAAAGGTGCGGCTTGCGCCGCGTTTTGAATTTTTGGGGTAAAACAATAAAACCTAAGGCAATACCGCATAATTCTAAGTGCCGATACGGCGAGCGAGGTGC